>Ga0265301_10000217_pt1 | contig 92249 bp, 76 predicted proteins | sample AusTroGonzalo_MG_2_FD_193488 | JGI IMG/M metagenome (GOLD analysis project Ga0265301, IMG submission 193488) | Bovine rumen microbial communities from tropical cattle in Woodstock, Queensland, Australia - Gonzalo_04 | ecosystem: Host-associated > Mammals > Digestive system > Stomach > Rumen ... | reverse complement strand
GCAAGTGGCCGTGATTTTGTTGCGCATCTCGCCTGTAATCGGGTCGGGAGCCTCGGTAGTCTTAAACTGGATGTAAGAACCATCTTCGTTGTAGATGATGGTATCCGTCAGATTCATCGGAAGGCCATTGTCGTCATAGATTTCGAACCTTCCGATTTCGACATTAATTTGTTGTTTGTCGGGCTGTTGTTCCTGTGCCGTCACTTTTGTGTTGGCAATCATCAGGACAGCCAGCACGGGCAATGTCGCCAAGAGCCTCCACCAGAGGCCCTTGGCCTTTTCATTCTTTGTAATCATCTTGATTCGTTTTTTGGTAAGGATTAAACTGAAGTTATTGCTAATGCCGCTGAAGTCCGCAGCCGTGCACTGCTGCAGAATCAGCATCATGTAGTCTCTTTTGTTAATGCCGGTGGCTACCACGTCACGGTCGGCCTGGTATTCGTGAAGGCTTTGCAACTCCTTCTTGTACTTGTAGACGAAGGGGTTGAACCACTGCAGGATAATCATCACTTCGGCGAAAAGGATGTCCCATGAATGTCCGTGGGCGATATGGCTCTGTTCGTGCCTCACGATGTCGGGAGAAACGTTTTCATCAGGGAAGAAGGCATAGCGGAAGAAAGAGAATGAGCCTTGATTGTTTCCTGTAAATACAGCCGTGTAGCCTTCGCGCTTTTCTTTTGGTGAGCGGACGATGAGGGCCACGAGTTTCCCCACCTTGATGAGGAAGAGGAGCAACATCACAGCTACACCTACTAAATAAACACCACCCACGGCTTGCCAGATACCCAGCTGGACACGAGGCAATGAAGCCGTTTCCAAAGCCGTTTCGGTTTTCGGCAAAGTGGCTTGTCCTTCAGGCGTGACGGTGATTTCATTGAGGAATGCGCCGCCAAACAAGTCTTGCTTCAGGTTCACCATTTGCGGTGAGCTCTGCCCCATCTGCATCCCGATGAAGGGAAGTGCCAATGAGAACAGCAGGGCAGTCAGCAGGAAGATGCGGTTGAATCGCAGGCGGTTGCTGTTGTTGAACAGCACACGATAGGCCAACCACAGCACGATGATGCCTGTAGCAACGGGAACCAGTTGGTTGATAATAAGTTGTTGTGCATTCATGGCTTATTTCCTTTCTTCGGTTATGGCTTCGTCGATGACCTTTTTCAGGGCTTCCAGCTCTTCGAGGCTGAAGTTCTCCTTCTTGGCAAAGGCCGAAACGAGGTCGAGATATGAGTTGTTGAAATATCGTTCTACCACGCTACCAAGGTAATGCTGCGAGTACTCTTCTTTGCTGATGGCTGGCGTATAGCGGTTGGCACGACAGAAGGTCTCATGTTTCACAAAGCCCTTGTTCTCCAAAATCTTGATGACCGTCAGCACGGTGTTGTAGGCCGGCTTGGGCTCGGGGAAGGCTGCCATAATCTCGTTGGCGAAACCTTGTCCGATGCTCCAGATGACTTGCATCACTTGTTCTTCTCCTTTAGTCAATTCTTTCATATTCAACGTTTTTTATTGTTTTCAGTATACTATATTAATCGTCCCGCTCAGTTTACGAAGACGCTTTCGGTCTTCATTCGACAAGATGAAATCATTCTCACGCAAGATGAGCATTTCCATAGTAGGCATCTCGGTAAGCTCCCAAGGAAAACGCTCCAACAAATTATGTTCGCAGTCAAATTCCCTCAACGACTTCATCTTCGAAAGGTCGGGCAACTCCAGCAAGTGGTTGTGACTTACGCCTAATCGCTCTATTGAGTCCATTTCGGCAATCCATTCGGGCAGGAAATGCAACTCGTTGTGGTGGATATAGACGTATTTCAGCCGTTTCAGGTTACGCAATGTGTCTGGAATGACCTTGATGTGGTTGAACGCTATGAACAGTTGCTGCAAGCTGTCCATACTACCTACAAAATCAGGTATTTCTGTAAGTTGGTTCTTGTAGAAATCCAGGTGCTTCAAGTTCTTGAAACCAGCCAGCTCTTCAGGAATTTCCTCGAAATTATTCTCATAGAAAATCAGGCTCTTGAGTTGTGTCAGGTTGGCGAATGATTGCGGCAAAGCGTGTAGATTGTTTTTGCCGATATTGAGGCTCTCGCAATGCAGCTGACCGATGTTTTTGGGTAGTTTCTCAAGATCATTGCCGCCGATGAGGACTTGTTTGGCTTTCGAGAGATGCCGAATATCCGACGGACGAAGCTTCAGTTGGTTGAAGTTCAGGTTGATTTCTTCCAAACTGTCCAGTTCCGTAATCCATTTTGGGACATGCTTGATGCGGTTTCTCTCCAAACAGAGCCGTTTAAGACCTTTATAATACCTGACGCTATCGGGGATGCGGTCAAGGTTACAGCTGTAGAAGTCGAGATATTCTGTCGTATAGTCATAATGACGGTGTGTGGCGCATGAGGTAAATACCACAAAACCTATCAATAACGCTACTATGTATTTTGACTTTGTCATTTTCAGACCCTTTTGATGCTGCAAATATAGATAATGTTTTGATTATACAACTAAAAAATTAGTTTATTTATTGTATTTTTCGGTAAATAGTTTGTATATAATTGATTTTCAATAGATTTTAGATAAGATTTTTTTTTTCGGATTTCTTGCGAAGCAATCCCAAAAACACAAAAAAAGCAGCAGAAATCTCTGCTGCTCTTTTGTCGGAGTGGCCCGACTCGAACGGGCGACCGCTTGCACCCCATGCAAGAATGCTAGCCAACTGCACCACACCCCGATTGCTTTAGCGGCTGCAAAATTAGGAATGTTTTTTGAATTGGCAATCACTTTGAGCGAAAAATTTTATCTTTGCACCAAATAACTATCAACTATCAACTATCAACTATCAACTTTACGAAATGGAACATATTGAATGTCTGATAATTGGCTCAGGTCCTGCGGGCTACACTGCAGCCATCTACACCTGCCGCGCCGACGTGAAAACTGTAGTCTACGAGGGTATGCAACCCGGTGGACAGCTCACCCAAACCACAGAAATCGAGAATTTCCCAGGCTATCCCAAGGGTGTCAATGGTCCCGATATGATGGAAGACATCCGTCAACAGGCTCTGCGCTTCGGGGCTGAGATTCGCGAGGGCGAGGTTACTGCTATCGATGTCAGTCAGCGGCCTTTCAAGGTGACGACGGAATATGATGGCGAACTGCTGGCTGATAGCATCATCGTTTCAACTGGTGCTTCTGCCCGTTATCTGGGTCTGCCTACGGAAGAGGAGTTCAAGGGCGGCGGCGTTTCGGCTTGTGCCACCTGCGACGGCTTTTTCTATAAAGGTAAGGATGTGGCTGTAGTGGGCGGCGGCGATACGGCCTGCGAGGATGCCACCTATCTCGCCAAGCTTTGCAATAAGGTTTATCTCATCGTCCGTCGCGATGTGCTGCGTGCCTCCAAAGCGATGCAGCACAGGGTGTTGAATACCCCCAATATCGAAGTGCTATGGAAGCACCAGACCAAGGAGCTCTTCGGTGAGCAGCAGGGCTTTATGAAGAAGTTGAAGGGAGCCGTTCTCTATCATAGCGACACCAAAGAGGAGCGCACCATTTATGTGGACGGTTTCTTTGAGGCTATCGGCCACACGCCCAATACTGAGCCGTTTAAAGGTATCCTTGAAATGGATGAAGAGGGCTACATCATCACCAAGCCCAAGTCGACTGCCACCAACGTGGAGGGTATCTTCGCCTGCGGCGACTGTCAGGACCGCACTTATCGTCAGGCTATCGTGGCTGCCGGAACGGGAGCTATGGCTGGCATTGAGGTGGAGAGGTATTTGATTGCTAATAAATAAAGTCGGCGATGATAAGAGACCTCACCCCCTGGCCCCCTCTCCATGGTGGAGAGGGGGAAGAGCCTGCCGGACATGGTGGTGTGGTACGTAACCAAAAGATTAATTCTGGAAAACTTGAGATTGCAAGACAGTTTAGAAAGAAGCCTACATAGAGCGAAGATGTGGTGTGGCAGATATTGCGCAACCGACAGATAAAGAATCTTAAATGGAGGAGACAACAGGTAATTGACGGTTTTGTTGCTGATTTCTACTGCGCTGAACTGAATGTGGTGTTAGAAATAGACGGATTGGTTCATGATAATGAAGAGGTGAAAGAGAATGATGAAAATAGAACTTCAGTATTTGAGTCGAAAGGGATTAGGACATACAGATTAAAAAATGAAGATTGCGATAAAAAACATCTGACAGAATTAATAGAACACATAATAACGGATTATAAAACATAAACAAACAGGCCTGCGATAGCCCACTCCCCTCTCCTCGGGGAGAGGGGTCGGGGGTGAGGGTAAAATGCAACTCCAAACAGAAATAAAAATTAAGCCATTAGAACATACCATTATCTATGGTGACGGCCTGCTCTTCATGGGCTCCTGCTTCGCCGACGAAGTGGGTGGAATCTGCAAGGGCTTGGGTTTCGATGCAATGGTGAACCCTTTCGGTGTGCTTTATAATCCTGCCAGTATCGCGCAAGCTATGGAGCGACTGCAAAGCGGAGCGCCTTTTTCACACAATGAGGTGATTGCGGTAGGGGAGGGGCAACACTGCACTTTTTGCCACAATACAGCCTTTTGGAAGCCTTCTGAATCGGCACTCTTGGAATCGGTCAACACCAATCTAAAAGCGGCTCATGAGCATTTTTTGAAGTCCAGATGGGTCGTTATCAGCTTGGGAACCTCTTGGGTGTTTCGGTATAAAACCACAGGAGACGTGGTTGCCAATTGCCACAAACTTCCCGCCTCACAATTCGAAAGGCAATTCTTGTCTGTAGAGCAGTCCACTTTATATCTTTCCGAAATCGTGAAGCAGCATCCTGACAAGCAGTTCATCTTCACCGTCTCGCCCCTGCGACACTTGAAGGACGGGCTGCATGAGAACCAGTTGAGCAAAGCAGCCTTGCTGTTGGTTGTTGACCAAGTATGCAAAGATTTCGGAAACGTTCATTACTTCCCCGCCTACGAAATCCTAATGGACGAGCTGCGTGACTACCGTTTCTATAAAGAGGACATGATCCATCCCACCGAACAGGCAGTGCGTTATATTTGGGAACGTTTCGTGGATTTCGCTATCGACCCCAAAGAAAAGCCTGTCATGAAAGCAGCAGCGGAATTGCGGCAGATGCTGCAACACAGACCGCTTTTTCCTGAAAGCGGGACGTACCGTAAATTCGAGCAACAGCGTGAGCAGCGCATCGCTGAAACGAAACGGGATTACCCTCAGATTCTTTTGGAGAATTTGAAGTAGGAGGAGATTCCTCGCTCATTATCTATTAATACTTCGTCTTGTCCTCTTTCTCTGCCCAAGCGCGGAAGGTCCTGAGGGCTTCGTCGCGCAACAGGGGGATGAAGGGAACGGCACGATGTTCGAAATGGGTCTCTAACTCCTTGTAGATAAAATCATCGGCAAAGTCGATTTCGGCAGCATCTTTCTTTGTATTGCCGTAATAGATGCGTTTGATATGCGCCCAGTAGATGGCTCCGAGACACATCGGGCAGGGTTCGCAAGAGGTGTAGATGACGCAATCCGAGAGATCGAAGGTGCCTAACTTGCGGCAGGCCTGACGGATGGTATTCACTTCGGCATGGGCAGTGGGGTCGTTGTCGATAGTAACGCTGTTGGCACTACCTGCCACGATTTCTCCGTCCTTTACGATGACGGCCCCAAAGGGACCGCCACCGCGTTTCACGCTTTCATCAGCCAAACGGATGGCCTCGCGCATATATTCTTTATCTTGTTCTGTAATGTTCATCGTAGGACTCTTTATTTCCTATACCGTGCTTCCAGTTCTTCGCGGTATTTGTCAGCAATTGTCTTCGCTAAAGCGATGCCGTCGCCTTGTGGCTCGGCGCTGAAGCTGTGCAGGCGCTCGCGCCACCATTGGCCCTCGTATTTGCAGATACGCTCGTGGTAAGCCTTTTCGTCAAAGGGCTGACCTGCATCGATGGCGGCATCCACATCCTTGAAGAACTCCTTCCAGCGGTAGGCGTAGTAAGTAGCCGTGAGGCCCGCCCAGGCGCGGCTGGCGTATTCGTTCAGCAGGGCATCTTCCTCACCCCAGGTGGTGATGATATTGCGGGCATTGCTCTCGAAGTAGTCCTTGTCCTCTTCCGTCGTTCCTATGGCTCTCGCATCGCGAATCCAGCGACCCACGAGGAAAGCACTCTCGGTGGCCAGAATGGCATCGGTGTCATCGAGCAACGAGGTCATTGTCTTTTCAATTTGGTGCAAGGTCTCGTAATCACCTTCACTATAGGCTTTCACGTAGTCGGCGTAGAGGTCACTGAAGTAGTTGCCCAACAGCTGACGGGTAATGTTGACCACATCGAAATGACGGGTTCGGGTGTCGCAGTCGGCGGCTAACAGGTTGTTCAAAACGTCCAACAGGGTGATATTGCTGTACTTATAGGTTGGGGCGACATAATACTGACGGTATTCGTTGATGTCGCCCATGGTGGGTCTTTGATTGATGCGGACGGTCTGTCCGGGTGACGACACCTTATTGTATACGCTATCGGCTAATATAGCCCAGGCGGTTCTCATGTTGGGGTCTTCCTTACCGGCACGTTGGTCGGCGAGGCAGGCGACCCAAGCGTCTACATCTTTGGTGAGCGGGTTATCCCAAGCCTTCTCGAAGACGTATTCATACATGAAGGGGTTGCAGTCGAAGCCCTCAAGGGTGGAGCCGATGCCCACAAAGTTGTCACCGCCTTTGGCGAAAGCCCTTTCGATGCGGACATTCACGGTGTCGAGGTTGCCGGCCAGCATTGAGTTACCACCGAAATTGCCGAGATAGCACCAGATGTAAGGCACTCCGTAATAGGAGTTGGTGCGCTCCCAGATGGGTTGACGTTCGCAGTAGTAGTCCAACAGCAGGCGTTTGTTCTTGTCGAAGGAGGTGATATAAGCCTCGATGCGGTTGTCAATCTCCCAATACTGGCGCTCGTTCCAGAAGAGCCAGGTCATCTCCAACCAAGTGGCTTGTGGGTCGGCGGCTTCCAAAGATTCATATACCTGGCGGCTGACGCGGCCCAGATATTCAGGCTCCCAGCTCGGCGGGATCATCTCGTTGAAGATGTCGATGCCGTAGATGTGGTCTGTGCCATAGAACTCAATCTCCTTCTCGATGAATTTCTTCTGAATCTGGGAATACAATTCGCATTCAGGATCGAGGAACTTACACCAGCAGGTGCTGTCGAATCCAGCCCAGTCGCCCAAGGAGGCCAAGGGTGCATCGGGATAGAGGCGCTTGATGCAGGGCGGCACGTGACCCGCAAAACCGGGCAACACAGGCTTCATGTTCAGTTCGCGCTCGCGGGCGACGATTTGCTTCTGCAGTTCCTTTTGGTTCTCGAGCCAAGAGACGGGCAGAGGACCGCCCCAGCGGTCGATGTTCTGCATACGGTGCCAGGGAAGGTGGGCCGGGCCGGTGAAGTAACTGCGGATTTCCTCATCGGTGAGACCTAAGTCGCTCCACACTTCATACCAAACGGACTCTTGTCCTGTAATGGCCAATGGCAGGTTGATGCCGTTGAGGGCCATCCAGTCGATGAAATGCTCCCATTGCGACCAGTTCCACCAGGGTAGGGTATAGCCGAAAGTGCAGTAGTTGAGGAAGAAACGGTCGGGGACGCGGGCACTCTCCGTCACTTTTGCCGTCACTTGAGGCATCGTGGCGGGAATCTGTAGCGGCTCCTCTTTGAACCACGAGTACTGTGCCTTGCAGTAGTATTTCAGGTAATGGTTCAGGCCGACAGCCATGCTGTTGGCGTTGTTGCCCCTGATAACGAGCTTATTACCAACCGTCTCGATTTCAAAGCAGTCGACGGTTTTGTCGGTCAGCCTTTCTAAGCGGATTTGTTGCGAATACTCAGGCACCACGCGGTTGATTAACTGGCGCATAGCGATGACTTCGGGGTCAGTTTCCTTCTTGGTGCAGGAAACGCAAAGCACGAGACCCAACAGGGCGATGAGATAGCGTTTTTTCATTTGAATAAGAATTTGACTGGGGCAAAAGTACAAAAAAAAAGCCGGCAACCTAAGCTGCCGGCCTTTTTTGTGAAAAGTGTGGATGATTAATCCATATTAATCCTCATTGCGGCGTTTGCCGACGAGGTAGGCTGCGCCGAGGGCGGTCAGCACGACGATGCCGCTGCCGAGGGGTGCAGGCTGGTTGCCATCTTGTCCGTGTTGGGGCAGTCTGGGAGCAAACAGGGTGCTTTCTCCTTCACGGCTATTCGACTCACCGCGACCGAACACGCCGCCACCGTTGGGGTTGGCGAAGGTGGTCAGTCCAAGTCCGAGGACGATTGCTAATGTTAATGCTAGTTTTTTCATTGTATGTAGTGTTTAATTTGTTGATTACACATTATTTAATAACCATCTTTTGGACTTTCACGTCGTTGCCTTGGATGAGGCGGATCATGTAGACGCCAGGGGCGACGTCGAGCTTGCGCTCGTAGCTGCCGCTGAAGGTGTTGCTGCTGACCATGTGGCCAAGGACGTCGACGACCTGAACGGTGGCCTCGCCTTCGATGCCGAAGATGCTGAGGTTGCCGGCGCCGTTGATGAAGGCGAAGCTGTCGCCGTCAACGCTGCTGCCGGTGGCGAACACCAGGCGGAAGCGGCTGGTGTAGTCGGTGGTCTGTGCGTTGAAGGTGTAGCTCGGGTTGGCGAGCAGGTCGACATCGGCGCCAGTCATGTTGTCGATAAGGTGCAGGTAGCTGAAGCTGACCTCTTGGCTGGTGAAGCTCATGGTGTAGTTGCCGTTGCTTTCAGCCTTGAAGCTGACGGGCAGTTCACCCATCTCGCCGGCGCTGACCACTGCATAGTCCTTGCCATCCATCGGGATGTAGACTTCGGTGCTGTTCCCGTTGAGCTGGAGCTTGGGCAGGTTGCGCTCGCCGCCGAAGTTGACGATGGCGCGGTCAACCACGTTGCTGTTCTCGGTGAGGTTGAGGGCGAGATTGGCACTCTTGACAGGCATAGGCGTGGTGCTGAAGGTCATGGTCTCACCGTTTTCTTCGGCATGGACAAAGATACCTTGCATGGGTTGGATGGCATTTGTGGCGGAAGCAATGACTTTCCATCTTCCGTCGTTCATGACGTAGAAGGGACGGCCGTCGACGATGTAGGCGGTTTCGCCGAAGGGGTTACCCACGAGGTTCCAGCCGAGCATGTCGGGATGGGCAGCGTCGTCCTTGACCAGGGTGACCTCACCGTTGCCGGTATAAGGCTGCTCGCTTGTGAAGGTCAGCGTGACGTTATCTTGGTTGGCATAGAGGTAGCCCTTGCCGGCTTCCATGATGAAGTTGCTGTCCTTGTAGTTCTGCCATTCCTCCTGGGGTTGGGCCTGGTCGAAGGCATAGAGGTCGTATTCCTCTGGGTTGTCTCTCAGCATGTTCTCCACGTTGGTGGGATTCACGTCTCCGATGGGTGAAGAAATCAGATACCAGTTCAAGCTGCCACCACCGAAACCAGCAATGTCCAAGGTATAGATGAACAGTTGATTCGTGGTGAAGCTCACCGTGTTGCTCCATGCCTCAGGATCGGAGCAGTCGCTCTTCACTTGGGCTTCGTAAGGAGTCTCGGGGGTGAGGCCCGTCAGCGTGACGTTCATATCAGTAGTAGTGACAGTCTGCCATTCGGTGGCAGGAATGACTTGCGGGTTGCCAATGACGATGTCATCAAGACCAACACCACGACCATATTTGTCAACCATCGAGAAGCCGACTTGATAGTTGGCGGAAGGATTCGGCAAAGCGATTGCTTCAGATTCCGTCCACTCTTGGTGTTCTTCTGTGGTATTCCAGAATTCAACCCATTCGCCTTCATCGACACGGTAGTAAACATGGATTTCGTCAATGTCGCCTGACCAGGCGTAATTGATGTACCAGAAGCTCAAGGTCGGATTAGTTTCTCCGCTCAAGTCGATCATGGGCGTGATAAGGAAGGTCTCGTCTTCACTTGTACCGTGATTAATTATCGCATTGTAAGTGCCAGTATGGGCAGGAATATTTAAAAAGCCATAACCTTCATTGACAGTCCATGTGCCATTGCCAGATTTCGTCCAGCCAGCAGGCATGGTGCCTGATTCAAATCCTTCGACGATACCACCTACATAGTATCCAGGCGTTCTGTAACGCACGGTGAAGCTTTCCACGTCGGGTGAGCCGTTCCAGCTGAGGTCAGCGGTGGTGGCTTTGACGTTGGCAGCAACCAGATTCGTAGGCATCGGGCAAGTGTTGTTCGAGGTGGTGAAGGTCATGGTAGCGCTCTCTTCGCTTGTGCCCCATTCGCCGCAGTCGCCCTGCACGTTCCATTCGTATGTGGTTTCAGGCATGAGGCCGGTAATGGTGGCGGTAGCTTCATCAACGGTGACGGTCTGCCAATCCTCAACAACCAATTGCGGGTCGCCAATGACCACATTGTCGATATGCAGGTCGTTGTCGCCGTTGTTGGAAACAGTGGATTCGCCGTAGAAGGCAATCTTCACAGTTTGGCCAACGTAAGCGCTGAGGTCGATGCTCACAGCCTCGCCTTCAGTGGCGATGGTGTTATAGACATAGGCCGAACCAGAGTTGTTCCACTCACGCAGGATGGTCCAAGTGCTGTCGGCATAGACCAGAACAACGAATCTGTCATCAGCTTGAGCTGTGGGATCTTCGATAGGATCTGCGCTGTTAAAGTCAGTCAGGGCAAGGTCGAAGGTAAAGGTGCCGTTAGAGGGGGTTACCTCAGGCGTCACAAGCCAATAATTGACAGAAGTTCCATAAATATTCAATCTGGTGTGGTATCGGCCGAAGACATTGGTATTGGTGAAAATCCAGCCGCCGCTATATGTTGATGATGACAAAGTGGCTGTGCCGGCAACGACATTGTCAACCAAGCCGCTGTATCTCATCCAACCTGCAGGAATGCTAGTATTGTCAAACGTTTCAGAGAGGCCACCTTCTTCATATCCAGGCTGTCTGTAGCTCACGGTGTAGCTATCGCTTATGCCTTGCCAGTTCAAAACGGCGGAGTAGGCGTAAGGCGTAGCAGTCAGGCCCGAAGGAGCGGGGCAAGCTTCGTCAGTGGTGAAGCCGCTTTGGGTCCAAACGCTTTCGCCATCGATGCCACCGCAAACCTTCTTCACTCTAACAGCGTAGTCTGTTGAAGGAGTCAGGCCGGTGAGGGCTTGAGGTGAAGTGGCATTCTCAATCGTAATCCATTCCAACTCGGCACCACGAAGTATCGCATCGGGTTCTTCACCATATTGGAGTACGAAGTTGCCTTCGCCCGTCCAGTAGACGACAGCCGAGGTGCGGGTGATGTAGTCAACATACAGGTTAGTCGGAGCGTGGCAGGCAATGTCGGTGGTGAAGTTGACGGTAGTCCAGTCGCTATATTCGTCGTCACCGCAGTTGGTGCGCACCTTAATGGTGTAGGTCGTTTCACCATCGAGCCCCGTGAAGTTATAGGTGGTTGCAGTCACGTCAATGAGGTTTTCCTCATCGTCGTTCACGCAAATCTGCCAGGCATCGGCATCGGAAGTCCAGGTAATGGTGGCTTCGTGGGCAGTGATATTAGAAACAGCCACATCGCTGACAGGCAAGCAAGAAGGAACCTCAAGCACACGCAGGGTGTAGTCCTGGAAGCAACCATAGCTACTTGCGTAGCACGGATTGGCATTGGCAGGATCGCTGCCCAAACCGCTATCAGCACTACCGATACGCATACGGAAGTCACCTAAGGTTTGTGTGGCAGGGATGGTGAAGTTGAGGGTCAAGGTGGTGGGATTAGAAGGCGAGCATTCACCGTAGCAAATGACTTCGTCAGCATCAAAGCTGAAGCTATTGTCGAGGTCAACCCAAACGAATGTGTTATAGGTGTAGCCAGTTTGAAAAGTAATAGCTATAGTTGCCTCAATGCCAGCGTTCACAGCACCAACGAGGTTGTGGTAGTCGGCATATGTTGCCTTAGGCGTATCGTTGTTGACGACATTTTCGCCTATGCCGAAGGTCACGTGGGAGATGCCATTGTTGTCCACTGAAGTAGGAGCAGGCGTGCAGTAACCGAGATGCACGCTGGCAGGGTCAGACCAATCACTTTGTTCCGTGCCACTGCAGTTGGCACGCACCCAGAAATAATGATCCACGTCAAGGGTTAGGTCGTTCAGCGTACAAGTAGGAGTGCTAACCGTTGCAACGATGTTGTCAGCAGGTGTTGCCGAGGCATCCATGGAGTAAGCAACATCAAATGAAGTGGCATCGCTTGTCCAAGTAAGGGTCACATTTCGGCCATTGGGTGTAGCAACAATGCCCGAGGGTTTAGGGCAGGAAGCACCTGGCACGATTACAATATTGTCAACACCAACACCATAACCATAGTTGTCTTTGAACTCAAAAGCAAGTTGGTAAGTACTACTCGGGGTGGGCAGGACCATTCCGCTTTCGGTGGTCCAGGATGCGAAAGCTGTCGTATAGGCTACGAGCAGATTCCAGGAATCGCTGCTTGAAGTGCGATAATACACTTTCAGTTGGTCAATGTCGCCAGCCCATGAACGCTGAACGTGCATGAAGCTCAATTCGGCTGAAGCAACCGTTGAAAGGTCGATTTCAGGGGTGATCAGTTTGGTGACGTTGCCAGTAGTACCGTGCGTAATCTTAGCATTGTAACTGCCGTGGCCGGCACCAGTGCTAGTGGAGTAGTCTCCTACTCCAACTGACCAGCTACCAGATCCATCTGTGGTCCAACCCGTAGGCATGGAACCTCCTTCGAAGTCTTCGCTCCAAAGCGAAGTCTGTGCATTCGCTGCCCACGGCACCAATAGTGCCATCAGCAGCGTCAAAAGTAAGTGTTTACTTTTCATTGTGTTGAGATTTTAGTTAGTAATTAAGTTTGTAAATTGATATTTAACCAGTTGTTGAATTCAGGTCTAAAAAGTATGCTATGCAAAGACGACATTGGGAACTTCCTCAAACGAGGGGGCGTCGAGTACGACATTTTCATCCTCATATTCAGCCACCAGTTCGCAAAGCAAGTTCAGCTCAAGGTTCTTGGGGTCGTCCTCGGCCACGTCTTCGCCAGTGAGCGGGACTAGTTGGTCAATGCGGGCCAATATTGCCCTTAATTCTTTTTCTGTCTTTATCAGTGCCATGTCTTAGATGTTTTTTATGTCCTTAATTTTGTCGTATTCGCCATGTGTGCCAATGAGCTTGCTCGGTCTTTTTCACCCAGTCGATTAAGGCCGATTGCGCTTGAGGATTCCTCGTGTAGTAGTCTTTTATTGCTGTCTTTGATATGATTCTCATGACGTTCCACAGGTTGCATTATGAGTTAGTTATTTCTATATCAAGCCTTTAAGGAGCGGGAAAGCCGCTCCGCGAGGCCATTTTGCATATTAATAAGCGTGCAAAGATACGGAATTATTTGAATATATTAGAAATTATTTGATTCAGTGGACGATGAGTCCAAAAAAAAGCCGGCAGCGAAAGCTGCCGGCCTTTTTTGTGAAAAGTGTGGATGATTAATCCATATTAATCCTCATTGCGGCGTTTGCCGACGAGGTAGGCTGCGCCGAGGGCGGTCAGCACGATGATGCCGCTGCCGAGGGGTGCAGGCTGGTTGCCATCTTGTCCGTGTTGGGGCAGTCTGGGAGCAAACAGGGTGCTTTCTCCTTCACGGCTATTCGACTCACCGCGACCGAACACGCCTCCACCGTTGGGGTTGGCGAAGGTGGTCAGTCCAAGTCCGAGGACGATTGCTAATGTTAATGCTAGTTTTTTCATCTTATGTAGTGTTTAATTTGTTGATTACATTATTTGATAACCATCTTCTGGACCTTGATGTCGTTGCCTTGGATGAGGCGGACCATGTAGACACCCGGGGCGACGTCGAGCTTGCGCTCGTAGCTGCCGCTGAAGGTCTCGCTGCTGAGGACGTGACCGAGGACGTCGATGACCTGCACAGTGGCCTCGCCTTCGATGCCGAAGATGCTGAGGTTGCCAGCGCCGTTGATGAAGCCGAAGCTGTCGCCGTCAACACTGCTGCCGGTGGCGAACACCAGGCGGAAGCGGCTGGTGTAGTCGGTGGTCTGTGCGTTGAAGGTGTAGCTCGGGTTGGCGAGCAGGTTGACATCCTCACCCGTCATGTTGTCGATGAGGTGCAGGTAGCTGAAGCTGACTTCCTGGCTGGTGAAGCTCAGGGTGTAGTTGCCGTTGCTTTCAGCCTTGAAGCTGACAGGCATCTCGCCGATTTCGCCAGCGCAGGCCACAGCGTAGTCCTTACCCTCCTTCGGGATGTAGACCTTGGTGCTGTTCTCGCGGAGTTGGAACTTAGGCATGTTGCGCTTGCTGTCGAAGCGGACGATGGCGCGGTCAACCACGTTGCTGTTCTGGCTGAGGTTGAGGTTGAGGCTTGAGCTCTTTGCGGGAGCCTCAGTGCTGAAGGTCACGTTTTCACCTTCTTCATTGGCGATAACGAAGAGACCCGTCATAGCTTCGATTTCGTAGCCTTCAGGGGCAGCGATAATCTCGGTACCGGTTTCGTTCATGACGTAGAAGTCGCGGTCGATGTAAGCCGTCTCGGTGAAGGGGTTACCCACGAGGTTGGCACCCTGCATGGTGGGATAAGCAGTAACATCATACACCAAGGGGAACACGCCATCGCCGGTATAGGTCTTGCCGGTGAAGGTGAGGGTGATGTTCTCGCTGTTGGCATAGAGGTAACCCTTGCCGGCGAAGAGGTTGAAGGATTGCTCCTTATAGTTGCGCCACTCTTCGTGTACGGCGGATTGGTTGAAGGCATAGAGGTCGTATTCGTTGGCGAGGAAGCCGTTGCTTTCGGCAGGTACGGCAGCAACAACAGGCGAAGCAATCAGGTAGTAGCCGCCATCCGTGTTCTCGCCATAGCCAACGATATCCTTGGTGTAGGATGACACTGGCGTGGTGAAGTAGGTCTCGGCAACATCGGAATAGTCTTCGCCGCATACACCTTGAATCATCACAATATAGGTGGTGCCATCGTTGAGGCCATCGAAGAAGTAGTACGAATTCTCGGTGACGATAGGCTCATTCCAGATAATGTTGGAAGGACCAACGACGATGTTGTCAACAGCAAAGTGGTCACCCGTGGGGTTCACTGAACTGTCTTTCGAGTAAGACCAGGTGAAGGTGTGCTCACCCTCGGTGACGTTGTATGCGTAGTGCTCCCATTGTTCGCCGTTAGCGCCCTTTGAGAACATTTGTTCACCGTCAATATAGAATCTGCAGACATCCCAAGAAGTACCTTCACCCATGCATTGTGCATCGAATTCGATGGTACCGTCAGCAACATAGTACATGTTGAGAGAGATGGACGAGGTTGAGCTGGACACGCCAGCGTTGCCGCTTTGCATGCAATAGCCATTGGTGCCTTCTGTGATAATCCAGGGATATACAGAAGTGTTGTCAAATTCAGCAGGGATGTTCTCGATGTCGTCGAAGTTGACGGCAAACGGAGTGTCTTCCACGCCCAAGGTCAGGATGTAGCTGTTGGCGTTGCCCGTCCAACTCAAAGTGGCGGAGTTCGGGGTGAGGTTGGATATCTCTGCACCGACAGGAATCTGGCAGGTGGGCAGGGTGGTGAAGCTGGACATGGCTGACCAGTCGCTGTAGCCCTCATCGTGGCAGTTGGAACGCACATAGATATAATAGGTGGTGTTCTGGGTGAGACTGTCGAATGTGTAAGTCGGGCTCTCGTTGATGGTGATGAGGTCAGTAAGCTCATCGGGGTCGAAGCCTTCCTCGGTGGAGATGGCAATCTGCCAGGTGTCTTGAGACGGGCTGTCGGTGCCAGGCTCCCAGGTCAATTCAGCGCTCTCAGTGGTGATGGTGCTTTCAATAACGGTCAGGTTGGTGGGAACGTGGCAGGCAATGTCAGTGGTGAATTCCACAGTGTTGCTCCAAGCGCTCACGCCGTCTTCGTCGCCGCAGTTGGCGCGTACCTTCACCGTGTAGGTGGTCTCAGGATCCAGATCCTCTAAGAGGTAAGGATTCTCGTTGATTTCGATGAGGTTGTCCTCGTCGCCGTTGAGGCAGATTTCCCATACGCTGGCAGTTCCGTCCCAGGTCAGTTGTGCAGCGTGGGCAGTGACGCTGTTTTGCATAACGCTAAGGTTGGTGGGAGCGGGGCAGGCAATCGCAGTGGTAAAACTGACGGATTCGCTCCAGCGGCTCACTTCTCCATCGCAAACGCCTTGCACTTGAGCCAGGTAAGTGGTTTCGGGATCCAGACCCGAGATGAGGTAGCTGTTGGTGCTGGCCACATCTTCGGTCCATTCGCCACTGGGGATTTCGAACTCAAAATCGTCTAAATAGAGGTAGTATGCATTATTATACACATACTTAATGGCAATACGCTTGGTTCCTTGCGGGAATGAGTTTTGATACATCTCCCAATCCGTTGAGGTGACGCTGATGATGTCACCATAGATAAAGTCAGCAGGGTCGATAACGGTTTCATCGGTGGTGTAACCGACATAGAACTCTTCAGTATAATATGTACTATATCTTTTGTAGAAGAAAGATACATTGAGTCCGTTTTCGGTACCGGACAGCTCAGGTGAAATAAGGGACGCATTTTGTTCATTGTAGTGGAACTGGAAGCCGTAACTGCCTGAATGGGCAGCCTGTGTTTTGACACCTGAACTACTATTGGTCAGGTTGGCAATCCAGCCTTCAGGCAGGGTGCCTTCTTCAAAGCCTTCATAAATGCTGTTGGAGACTTGATACCTGATATTATAGCTCAGGTTGTCACCTTCCCAAGTGAGAGTGGCATCGTGGGCATTGATATCTTCAACTGCGACATTTTCAGGAGTAATGCAGGAAGCGAGTGTAGTGAAGCTCACGTTTTCAGTCCATGCGCTATAGTCATTGTCGCCACATTTGGCACGCACCTTGACGTTGTAAGTGGTCTCGGGCAGTAAACCACCGACGGGGTTTTCGGTCACATAGGTGGTGATCAGATCCGTCTCATCATCATCGAAGCAGATTTGCCATGTGGTGGCCTCGCCGCTTTCAGTCCAGCTGATGGTAGCATAGCGGGCTTGGATGTTGCTGACGGTAAGCTGAGTGGGCATGGGGCAGGAAACAAGGGTGGTGAAGCTGACTTCATTGCTCCAGGGGCTCCAATCCTCGCCATCGCATGCTGAGCGTACCTTTACGGTATAAGTAGTCTCAGGCAGGAAACCGCCAACCGTGGTGGGGTTCTCGTAGACAGTCATAAGGTCGGTTTCATCTCCGTCGAAGCAGATTTGCCATGTGGTGGCTTCGCCGTTCTCGGTCCAACCGAAAGTGGCATAGCGTGCAAGAACGTTGCTCGCAGTTAACCCGGTGGGTTTCGGGCACGCAGGAGCTTCGCCAGGAATATAGTTGAAGGTGGTCTTGGGCAAGAAGTTTTGTTGGCTAGGACTGGAAGTCTGGCCGCCCATGGATGCACCCGTGGCCGAAATGCCATAGAAAGAGCTACCACCCCAGGTGCCTGATTGTGTTTCAAGAACACCAATCATCAGGTTGCCGCCAAGATACTGATAAGGATTATCCAAGGTGACCACCATGATGTTGTTGCTGACTTCAAGATGGGCAGCATTCATCACCTTGGTCATAGTTGTCCAATCAACTATTGCTGAAATGGTAGAGTTATCAACTTCCGCCATATAGACTTCAAATTCGGCATTTGTCCACGGCTTATCTGTGCCGGCATAGAAAGTCATTTGGTTGATGATGCCGTATTGAATGGTTTCCAAAGTGGCGGCAGGAATGATGAACTGGCTGCAGACGGTGCCGTCAACCCATGTACCATATACGGGCACCACGCTGTTGGTAGCAGTGCCGTCGTTCACGGTGAGCATGTAAGCATCAGTGGGGGTGAAGGTCACGGTGTTGCTCCATTGGCTTTCGCCGTAAATGTCGCCGCACACGGCACGCACTTTGGCGGTGTAGGTCTCTTCAGGAGTAAATCCGTTGTACGTGAAAGGATTCTCATCCATATCAATGAGATTGTCCTCGTCTCCGTTAATGCAGAGTTGCCATGCGGTTGCACTGCCATTTTCGGTCCAATCGAACGTGGCCACGGTGCCGTCACCGGGGGTGAGCGTGAATGTCAAACCAGTAGGAACAGGGCAAGCTACTGGGGTGCTGAAGCTGATGGTCTTCCATCCACTCACCTCACCGCCGTCACACACGCTCTGCACGCGGGCTTGGTAGGCGGTCTCGGGTTCAAGTTCGACGAGCATGATGCCAAGCCCTTCGTAGTTCTGCCAACGCACAGTCCACTCGTCATCGGAGGCTTTCTTGTACTCGATGTTGTAGTGGCCGCTAGTCTCTGACCAGGCGAGGGTCACAGAGGTGGGCTCGGGGGCACCGTTGAGGGTGAGGGTCTCGGGCTTCTGGCAACTGCTAGGAGCAGCAGGCTCGATGACAATCTGGATGTTGCAACGTTTGTTGCGCACATATTTGCTACCGCTGAACGAATCTAGATTGTACGGATCAGGGTTGTTAGAATCGCTGTAATAGCTGATACCCGAGCTGTTCACCGTGGTAAAGGTGAAATATCGGGTGGAGTAACCGCTGGTGTTTTCGTCCATGGCAATCATCAGGTTGCTTTCGCCGTCATACTCGAAAGGTGTGTCGAGAGTAATGGTGGTCCAGCCTGCAACACTCGGGAGAGCCCATTGTCCATTGAACACAATGTCGTCGGCTGTGACGGGTTCGTAGTCTGTGGTGCTTGAGAAGGTCTCTCTTGTGACATTCTTCATATAGAGAACAATGTCATTGGTTTGGCTTGACGTGCTAGTGAGATAGTAGCTGATGGCGGTGATGGTTCCCGCTGGAGTTTCGCCGTCAATCAGGATTTCACTGGCAGGATAGATTACTTCTGTGAAGGAGTAACCATACAAAGAATTGAATGGCGTCTCGTACGTTGTACCTGTGCCATCTCCAATCGTCACAGTTTCCTGTGCACTCGCTGCCCACGGCACCAACAGGGCCAAGAGCAGCGCCAAAAGTAAGTGTTTACTTTTCATGGTGATTAGATTTAGTTAATAATTTGTTGTTGAGTTGTTTATAGTTGTTGAGTTGTTTTTATATCCAACCTCGCGGAAGGCGATAAATCGCCCTCCGAGGTAAAATCGCGTAATTTTGAGCATACAAAGGTACGAAATTTATTAATACAGCGGGTGTTTCATTGAAAAAAGCCAGCCAGCAGCGCAAGCTGCCGGCTGGCTTGGCAAAGGATTTTACACCTATTATTAATTAATCCTCCTTGCGGTTTTTGCCGACGAGGTAGGCTGCGCCGAGGGCGGTCAGCACGACGATGCCGCTGCCGAGGGGTGCAGGCTGGTTGGTGTCCTGTCCGTGACCAGGCAGTCTGGGAGCGAACAGGGTGCTTTCTCCTTCACGGCTGTTCGACTCACCGCGACCGAACACGCCGCCACCGTTGGGGTTGGCGAAGGTGGTCAGCCCCAGTCCGAGGACGATTGCTAATGTTAATGCTAGTTTTTTCATCTTACTGAGTATTTTGTTTGTTGTTTAGTCATTCTGTTTATTTCACAACCATCTTTTGGGTCTTCACGTTCTCGCCGTTGACGAGGCGGAGCATGTAGATGCCCGTGCTGAGGTTGGAGGTGCTGACGGTGGCGTTGCCGCTGATGGACTCGCTGCTCAGGATGCGACCGGTGAGGTCAACCATTTGCAGGGTGGCGTTGCCGATGTTGCTGACGACCCATTCGCTGCCGTTGAAGAAGGCGAAAGGCTCGGTGCCGGTTGTGTTCTCTTCGACGCCGGTGATGTTGAACACCAGACGGAAGCGGCTGACGTAGTCGCTCGTCGTTGCCTTGAAGGAGTAGAAAGGCACTTGCAGCAGGTCGATGTCGTTACCCGTCATATTGTCAATCAGGTGCAGGTAGCTGGCCTCCACGTTCTCAGCATTGACGCTGATGGTGTAGGTGCCGTTGCTCTGGGCCTTGAAGTTGACAGGCATTTCGCCGTAAGCGGCGCTGCGGACCACAGCGAAGTCTTCGTTGCCCTGCGGGATGTAGAGCTTGGTGCTCTCAGCGTTGAGTTGGAACTTGGGCAGCTGACGGCCTTCACCGAAGCGGACGATGGTGCGGTCGATGACGGCACCACGGCTTTGGCTGAGGTTCATGGTAAGGTTGGCACTTTGATTGGGAGCCTCGGTGCTGAAGGTCAGGGTTTCGCCATCTTCTTCTGCGATAACGAAGAAGCCTTGCATAGCTTCAATAGCACCATTGCTTGCATCCGTCAGGATTTCAGAACCGTCTTCGTTCATAACGTAGAAGTCGCGGTCGATATAAGCAGTCTGGCTGAAGGGGTTACCCACGAGATTCCAGCCTGACCAAACAGCATTGTCATCCTTAACCAAAGAGATGGTGCCATCACCATTGTAAGGTATGCCTTCGAAGGTGAGAGTGGTGTTCTCTTCGCTGGCATAGAGGTAGCCCTTGCCTGCAGCAATGTTGAAATGCTTGGCCTCGTAATTGCACCATTCAAAATCCTGTTTAGATTGGTTAAAGTAATAGAGGTCGTACTCATCCGTGAGGAAGCCATTGTCTGCTGTAGGTCTGATCATAGAGACAGGCGAAGCAATCAGGTGGTAGCCACCATCGCTGTCGCCGTAACCAGTGATATCCAAGGTATAAGTTTCGATTTCAGATCCATCAACTCTCTTGTAGAATGCAAAGGTTTGCTCCTTGATGTTGTTGTTGATGGAAGTGTAGCATCTCCAGTCTTGAGAATTGTAAATGCCGATATAACGCCCAGTGGCATTGTTGAACAGATAACCTTCAGTAGTCATGGAGAAAACATTGTTCTCGTTGGTTCCCACACGAACACCATTGTTGGTGTTGGTGCAATACAACCAAGTCTCGGTTTCGCCATTCGGATAGAAAATGTAGCCATCCTCGCCAATGCTGAGGTTCCATTTTAGGTTGTCGTCAATGTCACCCAACAAGGTATTGCCATCCATGGTGACTTCAACTGCGGAAGGAGCACCTGTGCTGTTGTTCGGCATAGCGAATGAAGACTCATCTACATCGTAAACACCAACAATGACAAACACATCGCCTTCCTTAAGGTCAGCCAGATTGGTCATCACCCAGTTTTCGGTAGCCATGTATGCTGCCTGGTTGATGGTGACGAGGTTGGAATAGATAAGGGTGGAATCTGCAGTATAGGCATACATCTTAAAGTAAGCCGAGCGAGCATCGCCTTCGTTGGAAATGATTGCGCAGGTCACTTGATATTCCTCATTCATTCCAGTTGCTTGAACAAAAAGCCAATTAGGCGTTTCTGTTTCTTCGCCTTCGGCAGTATAGAACTGAACACCGAAAGATGCGTAGTTTTCAACCACGATGTTTTCGTAAGTGATAGGCAGTTGTTCAGTATGCAGTGCAGCATCCACATTGACCACGTCGGGATTCACAATGATGGAAGGCTGAGGAACACCAGCTTGGTTGTAGGTGACGAGGTTGGAATAGACAGGGATGGAATCGGCATCAAATGCATATACCCTATAATAAGCGGAACGGGCAGGACCTTCATTGGCCGTAACAATGCTGATTGACTGATAGATTGACTGATAACTACTACTGTCAGTTATTGGTCCAGATACTTCAGTATGAAGAAGCCATGTAGGCATTTCTTGTTCTTCACCTTCGGCATTGTAGAACTGGACATGAAAATCACTGGCTTGTGTAATTTCAAAGTTGTGATAAGTGACAGTCGCGGTAGGCAAATGCATTCCATTGAGTGGCCCAACAGCATCCAAATTGAAGGTGTCAGGAGTAAGGGTGATAGACGGAGCCGTTCCCTTTGTAATGGTGATAGGACCAACGCCAACATTTGAACCCTTAGTGAAGAGCAGTTTGACATATCTGTCGTCCCCACCAAAAGCAGTAGTGGTTTCAAGTGTCAAAATATCGTTTTGAGCACCGCTGATGGTCAACACTTCGATGTCGGTAAAGGTTTCGCCGTCGGCAGAACCCTGAACAGTAATGGTAGAAGTGTTGCTACCACCCACCATCTTCACGCCAATGGTGACGGTGCCTGGTTGGCTGTCGGTCTTCACCATGATGTAATCGCCAGTCCCGTCAAGTTTCATTCTGTAGACACCTTGGTTTTCACCGTAGTCGCTCACGCCATAAACAGTCGTTCCATTCAAAGCAGCGAAATCGCTTGTGATACCGCCTTCCCATACAAAGGGCAGCACAGCGTAGTCAAACACAGGAGCGGACTGGGTGACGGTGGCGAGGTTGGAATAGACAAGGGTGGAATCTGCATCATAGGCATACACTTTGAAGTAAGTCGAGCGGGCTTCGCCATCGTTGGGCATTGTAGCGACAGTCACTTGGTACGCATCACTGCCAGTTTGTGGGGTTACCATAGCATAAAACCATGTCGGCATTCCTGTTTCTTCGCCTTCGGCAGTATAGAACTGAAGGCCGAAACTCTGGGCGTTTTCAACAATGATGTTTTCATAAGTTAATGGCAAAAAATCATCACCATAATGCATTCCAGCATCCACAGTGATGAAGTCAGGATCGATGGTTATGGAAGCTACAGGAGCCACATAAGCCTCTTGGTTGATGGTGACGAGGTTGGAGTAAACCAGGTTGGTTTCTGCATCCATAGCATACACTTTGAAGTAAGCCGAGCGGGCTTCGCCGCTTTGGTTAGGATTTATGGTGTAGGACACATGGTAATAACCGGGATTATCCCAAATATCATTTACTTGAACAACAAGCCATTCAGGCTGATCTATTTCTTCGCCTTCAGCATCATAGAACTGAACGTCGAAAGAATCGTGGGTTTCAACCACGATGTTTTCGTATGTGATAGACAAATAATCCGTGTTATATCCTCCATTCACATTGACTTCAGCGGGATCCACTGTGATAGAAGCCACGATAACAGGTTCGCCATATTTGGCAAGGGTGATATTGCCCAAACCGACATTACCAGAGACCTTTTCGGTGTAGACCCATTTGATGTAACGGACATTCTCGCCTAAAGTGGTAAATTCCTCAAATTGAGCCATGTTAGAGAGGTTGTCGTTGGTATAGACTGCAAAATCAGTGAAGGTCTCGCCATCTTCAGAAGTCTGCACAGTGAAGGTGCCACCGCTGAAGCTGTTGCCCTTGATGATGAAGGTAAGCGTATCGGGGCGCTCGTTGAATTGGAGCAGCAGGTAATCGCCACTGCCGTCAAACTTCAGTCTGGGAGCACTGCTATAGTCGCCACCAAGGCCTTCCTGATAGAGGCCGTCGGTGCTTTCGATGTCATTGCGACCGCCATCGAATGAGAAGGGCAGAGCGGCATAGGTAGGAGCCACGTAAGCCGCTTGGTTGACGGTGACCATGGAATAAACTTCTTCATCACCTACCAACGTATACACCTTGAAGTATGCGGTGCGGGCTTCGCCTTCATTGGCATCAATGATATAATAAACGGAATAATTTTCATTTTCCTCTTGAATTTCTGCATCAATCCAATCAGGAGTCTCTTGAAGTTCGTTGCCTTCGGCGTCGCAGAAATAATAATCGAAACTGATTAATTCGGGGATGTTTTCGTAGGTTATCGCAAGGGTACCGTCAGCACCTTCAACGGGAGCATTGACGGTGGCGGGCGTGACGGTCAGGCTCGGCTGGGGTGCAGCGGCTTGCGTAACGGTGACATCCATAGTGATGTTTGATTCACCATAGGTGTAGGTGAGGGTTACGGTTTCTGTGCGGGGCGAAGAGGCTTGGTTAGCCGAACATGTGAAAGCAATCGGGCTGGTGAAATCATCACCTAAAGTAATCCAACTTTCTTCAGGAACCGATGCCGTCAGAACTCCATCATTTACGGGATTTCCGATTTCATAAGCAATAGAACCAGAAGTGGCATCGAATTCGATGTTCACGTTCTCAGCGGTGATGTAGGGGTCGGTAATCACCGGATGCTCCAACGAAACCACTTGGCAACCTTGGGCAAATTCATAAATTGAGTTGTTGTAAAGGATCAAATTGCCATAGACTACGGCAATGTCGCCAACGGTGACATTGGCGGCTTCTTCACCAGCGCAACGATAAACACGCAGGAATTCTTGGTCGCCTGCAGCGTCTACAATGTCAAAAGTAATATTGCCATATTGTGAACTGTATGCGGTCACGATTTCAGAAACGATACCCGTAGCATACACACCTTGTGTTCCATAATTTGCATCAATGGCAGCATGGGCTTGTGCCACAGTGTAAGGATTGTTTTCAGTACCAGGAGCATTGGGGTTATTATCTTGCGTCACCGTAACGTTCTTGGTAACGGTTTGGTCGGTGTCGTAGGTGTAGGTAAGGGTAACCGTTGCCATGCGCTCTCCGTCATCATTCATTGAGCAGGTGAAAGGAACGGTCTCGCCAACGGTGCCAATGGTAAGCCATTCAGCATCGGTGTTAGCAGTCAGTACGCCGCCTTCAACGGGATTGTTGATAGTGTATTCGATAGCACCTTCCGTAGCATTGTAAGCAATTTCAACATTATTAGCATTGATGGAAGGAGTAGGAGTGCCGCCTTCGTCGTAGGTAATGGTGAAAGAGGCAATTCTTCTATGACCGCTGGTGCCGTTAATGGTAAAGGTAACCTCATTGGCACTACCCGTCCAAGTACCATTATCGTATGTGCCGACATCCGAGGTAATAGCATTGGAACCATCGCCAGAACCAAATCCGAGAACGATTTCGGTCAGGGCATAGTCTGAAGTGATGGTGAAGTAGTTTCCACCATAGCACCGGATAGCTGCGCCCGTGTTGTAATACTTAGGAGCGTTGTTGTTGGTGCCTTTGAAGAAAGCACCGGCAACATAGTCATTGAAACTAACACTTTCAATGGCTTCTCCATTCGTATACCCTTGGTCAGAAGCGGACCAAGTGATTTGTTGCGCCCACGAAAGGCCGCTCATCAGCAGCAAGGCTGCCAACAGGAATGTAATTTTCCTTTTCATTGTGTTTGTTGTTAGTTAATTATTTGATTTGATGATACTTGTTTTTTCTATATAGCTTACCAAACGCAAAATTGCGCCTATTTAAGGGCGCAAAGATACGACTTTTTTATAATAAGGTGGAAAAGAAATCCTTGTTTTCTGAAAAATTCGCGGCTTTTGGCTGTGGTTCGGGCTTTTTCCGTAAATTTGCCCCATGATTCGGAGATTGAAACTTGTTTTCTGGGGCCTCGGCCTGCTGCTTTTCGCCCTGCTTGCCCAGCGTTGCGCCAATGCGGTGGCCCCTACGGGCGGCCCTAAGGACAGCACGCCTCCCGTGGTGCTTGAGGCTGTGCCTCAGAACCATAGCATCAACTTCACCGGAAAGAAGATAGAAATCACTTTCGACGAATACATCACCTTGGAGAACGCCAAGCAGAACGTGCTGATCTCGCCGCCGCTGAGCGAGAAGCCCGACATTAAGCTGAAGAACAAGACGGTGATTATCAAGTTCAAGGAGGACCTAGCGTCCAACACGACTTATACCATCAATTTTGGCGAGTGCATCAAGGACTTCCACGAAGGGAATGTTTTGGAGAACTACGTCTACAGCTTCTCGACGGGCGAGAATATCGACACCCTTCTTATCGCCGGCAAGGTACTCAACGCCGAGGACAAGAAACCGGTTGAGAATGCCTACGTGGGCCTTTATGCCGCCGACCGCGACAACCTGGATTCGCTGCCGTTGACCTCGATTCCCAATTACATCACCAAGACCAACAAGGAGGGCAGCTTCAAGCTGGAAGGTCTGGCCGACAAGAAATACCTCGTTTTTGCCGTCAAGGATGTCAATTCCAACCTCTATTTCGACCAGCCGAGCGAAGAGGTGGCGTTTTTGGATACCTTAGTGCCGGCTTCCTATCCCTGGACGGCGCCCCAGCCCCAGCCCGTGCAACAGCCCTCGGACTCAACTTCTGTCGATAGCACCGTCATCGTGAACGACACAACCCTGCGCATCCCTGCCGACACGCTCATGGAGATGACCCACGACAGTCTGTCCCTCGCTTCTGACACCCCGAAACTCCTCCCCAAAGACACCATCCCCCCCAGAACCTTCGACCAGAAAGCCCTTGGCCTCACCCTTTATATGTTCGCCGAGAAGGACTCGACCCAGATGCTGATGGAGAAGAAACTCGTCGAGGAGGGTCTGCTGCGCTTCATCTTCCGTCATCCGGCCAAGGAGGCTGTCATCATGACCCCCGAGATGCTGCCCGACTCCTTCAACCTCGTCACCCAGCATTCCGCCGATTTTGATACGGTCTGGTGGTACTTCACGCCCAACGTCAAGGATAGCCTGTGGGTGCACGTGAAACACGACACCGTGATTAATGACTCGTCGCGCTACAGCCTGAAATTCAAGGAAAAGAACCTCCGCAGAAAGCAAGTTGAGACCTTGAAGGTGACCAACAACCTCATAGGTCAGGGAGGCCTGAAGCCTGACGAGAGCCTCATCCTGAAGTTCTCTGAACCTGTGGTCAGGTATGAGATGCGCGACTCGGCGGTCTTCAAGTGCGACACGATAGTCTATTACGACACCCTCGCCTTTGAGCCTGTCGACGAAGACGGACTGAAATACCGGCTGACCACCCCCTTCTCTCCCGACTCGACTTACAGCATCGAGATACCCGACTCGGTATTCTGGGGCATCAGAGGCTACACCAACACTGCCATCAAGGCCAGCTTCCACACCATCAAAGACGATGAATATGGAAATATCTACATCACCGTCATTCCCCCCAAGGGGATGAAACAAGTCGTCGTGCAGCTCATGAACGAGAACGGCAAGGTGCTGAGGGAGCAGGTGATTACCCACACAGAGGAGGTGATGTTCGACTATCTCATGCCGGCCAAATACAAGCTCCGCGCCCTGTTGGATGCCGACGGCAACGGCAAGTGGAGCACCGGCAACTACCATCGTCGCACCCAGCCCGAGACCGTCCTTGAATACAAAGATGTCCTCGAAATCCGCGCCGGCTGGGACATCGATTTGTCCGACCCTTGGGAGCTTTAGGTTTTACTCCCCCTTTACTCAAACATTACTGAAACTTTACTCAAATTTTACTCAAATTTTTTGCAACACAAAGGTAACTTTGAGGTAACATTAAGGTAACAAGGATTTTCCTTTAAAAATACAAGTCTCTCTCGCCCTGCTTGATGCGTTCAATACGTGCCTTCAGCTCGTCGAGGAACTTCGGGTCGACGTTCTTGAAGTTGTTCTCGATGCACTTCCAGCCTTTGGCGGCAACCTCGGGGGTAGCATAGTCCACCAGATACTCGGTGAGGGTCAGAATGGCATTGGGCGTGCAATAACGCTTGATGAAGCCCGGCACGCTGAATTCCATGAAGTGCTCGCCCGTGCGGCCCAAACGGTAGCAAGCGGTGCAGAACGACGGGATGAAATCGTGGTCCAAAAGCTCGTCGATGGTCTCGCCCAAGCTGCGGTCGTCGCCAATCTTGAACTGCTCGCGGTGCAGGTTCTGGTTCTCCTGCTTGTCGCTGTTCTTCTCCTCTTCCTCGTGGTGGTATTTGTAGTCGCCAATCTGCAGGTTGGTGCCACCGTCAATCTGGGAGATACCGTATTCGATGGCTTTCACGCGGAAAGCGGCATCCTCGCGGGCGGTCAGAATCATACCCGTATAAGGCACAGCGAGACGGAAGATGGCGATAATCTTCTCAAAGGTGTCGTCATCCACGAAGTACTTCTTGTCGATGTCCAAACCCGAGGCGTCCTTGATACGCGGGAAGGAGATGGTGTGCGGACCCACGTTGAAGCAGGCCTCCAAGTGGTTGGTGTGGCGAATCATGGCCAGCACCTCATAGCGCCAGTCGTACAGACCGAAAAGGATACCCAGACCGTTGTCGTCGATGCCTGCTTGCTGGGCGCGGTCCATAGCGGTCAAGCGCCATTCGTAGTTGCCCTTCAGGGTGTTCTTGGGATGGTATTCGTTGTAAATCTCAGGGCAATAGGTCTCCTGGAAAATCTGATAGGTACCGATGCCAGCCTCTTTCACAGTGCGGAAGCCTTCCACATCCAAGGGAGCGGCATTAATATTCACACGGCGGATGCTGCCCTTGCCTTTCTTGGTGGCATAGGTCACCTTCACGGTGTGGGCGATGTATTCGGGCGAGTATTTCGGCGACTCACCATAGACGAGGATGAGGCGCTTCTGTCCGTCTTCCTCCAGAGCCTCCACGTTGCGGACCAATTCCTCGTCGGTCAGAGTGGTACGAATCTGTTCCTTGTTGGAGGAACGGAAGCCGCAGTAAGAGCAGTTGTTGACGCAGTAGTTGCCCACATAGAGGGGGGCAAACAGCACGATGCGGTTGCCGTAGATGCGGCGTTTCAGCTCGCGGGCGCCCTCCTTGATTTCTTCCACCAGTTGGGGGTCGGTGGTATTAACAAGGACGGCGGTCTCTTCCAACGTCAGGCGGTTCTTGTCGAGTGACTTCTGGATGATTTCGTGCACACGCTCAGGGGTGCTCTTGGTGTTGTTGATGTAGTCCCAAATCTCTTCCGATGAGATAAACGGCTTGTTGGGCTCGTCCGGGATGCGGCATTTTTCAGGATGAAATTGCATATCAGTTTATAGTTTACAGTTTATAGTTTGCAGTTGTAGGGTTGTCACACCGTGGCAGCCGTACATGTTTTCAGCAGTGCCGACTTCACCTCGATGCCTTCGATGCGACCCAATTGGCCTGTGAGGGAACCAATCTCGTCGGTGGTGCCTTCAAAGATGACGGAAATAAGGCTGTAATGCTCGCGGGGAAAACCCTGTCGGCAGATAATGATGCCCGCATGACGGGACAGCACCGCGTTCACTTGCGGCGCGGCTTCGCGGTTTTCCACATAAATAAGGACTGTGCCTATTCTCCTTTCCATTTGAAGTTCCTCCGGATCAGATGATTATGATTCCCGCACTGACCTTGATGTCAACGTGTTGTCTTCATCTCAGTGATGAGCGGCTTTTGTTTTGTGGGTGCAAAAGTACAGATTAATTCAATACCAAATACTTTTCATCCCATTTACTTTTTCCCAAGCCTTCCAATCGGTATCGGATAAATATTGGGAAACATGAGCTTGCAATTCGGGGATTTCATTGTGAATCACACTGAAAACAACCTCACTATCCACTTGGAAATACTCATGAACAAGGAAATTCCGCATGTCACCGATACTGCGCCATTCTACTTCGGGATGAGCTAACTTAAATTGTTCCGTAAGCATACGGGCAGCCTCGCCTATGATTTCGATGTTCTTCACAATACCATAATAGCGCAAGACATCGGCTTCGAGTTCCTCTTCCGATAGTTCTCCAGCATGGGTCTGAAGGCGTTGGATAGCCTCTGCGATATGCTCCAATCTCATTTTATCCTTAATTCGCTCTCTCATAAAGCAATATTTTGTCCTGTTCGGCAGATTGGCGGGCGAAGGGTAACAACCCTTTTTCAGTTACCAAATCAACATCTTTCAGAAGCAGGTCTTGTAAATCAAGCCTCATGCCGCTCAACTTAAAAAGACCGACATGAGCATCGCTGTCAAGCAACACCATGATATCTATATCGCTGTCCTCGCGCTGCTCACCACGAGCATACGAGCCAAACAGCCATGCTTTCAATACAGGTTGCGTTGCAAAATATGCTGAGATAATCCGTTGTAACTGCTGCTTGTCCATTCGGCATCATTTGTTTATCGACTGCAAAAATAACTATTTTTCCAGACACACGCTTATTATTCTGAAAAAATGCTTTCTGGTTTGTTTTTACCATTTTTCAACAGAATGAAGATTTTTTCTCTATCTTTGCAATCCTAAATCTTGAAATCTGAATTCTAAATACAACGAAAATGGAAAAGAAAGACCTACTGAAAGACGTTGTCGAACATATCGACATCAAGAAGTACGACTCAACGGAACTGATTAATGCGATGCGCAAGATGTCCTTCACCTCGCGTGATACGGCCCGCGCTGCGGATATCCTCTGCCAGATGATTGCCGAGAAGGACTGCACCAACATCCTCACCATCGCTGGCTCCACCTCAGCCGCCGGCTGTATGCAAGTGTATGTGGAAATGGTTCGCAATAAGATGGTTGACGCTGTGGTCAGCACAGGCGCCAGCATCATCGATATGGACCTCTTCGAAGCCCTTGGCTACAAGCACTACATCGGCACCAAGGAGAACGTCATTCCCGACACCAAACTGCGTGAACTCTATATCGACCGTATTTATGACACCTTCATTGACGAGGAAGAGCTGCAGGCCTGCGACCAAGCCACCTGCGATGTGGCCGACACCTTGGAGTGCCGTCCCTACAGTAGCCGTGAGTTCCTCTATGAAGTAGGTAAATGGCTGGCCAACGGTCACGGAGTGAAGAAAGAAAGCCTCATCCAAACCTGCTACGAATGCGGCGTGCCGATCTTCTGCCCCGCTTTCAGTGATAGCTCCGCTGGTTTCGGTATCGGCAAGCACCAGTGGCTCCGCAAGAAAGCTGGCAAGCCCTACGTCAGCATCGACTCAGTAGCCGACTTCCTTGAACTTACTGAAATCAAGATGAACAGCCCTCAGTCGGGTCTCTTCATGGTCGGTGGCGGTACGCCCAAGAACTTCGCACAGGACACTGTGGTTTGCGCCGAAATCCTCGGTGTTGAGGTGCCTATGCACAAATATGCCATCCAAATCACCGTGGCTGATGTCCGCGATGGCGCCTGCTCGTCATCGACGCTGCTTGAGGCCGGTAGCTGGGGCAAGGTGAGCGAGGAACTGCAACAGATGGTCTATGCCGAAGGCACTACCGTCATTCCCGCCATCGTCAGCTATGCCTATCACAACGCCCCTTGGCGTGAGCGTGAGTACAAGAATTGGCAGAAATTATATCATTAAATAGCCCAAAGCTTATGGCTGACGGCAACATGCCGTCAGCCATAGGCCATAAGCCAAAAAGACATGGACATCAGCGTTTTCCTTGAACCCGTTCCCGAAAAGTGTTTCGGCAAGAACCATCGTCCTGGAAAGAGAATCCTGGGCGAGACCCTCACTATCTATCAAAACGAAAACGAATTTCCCATCCTCGATGGCGTGAGCTTGGCCTTGGTGGGCGTCAAGGAGGAACGCGGTGCCATCGACAACAAAGGCTGCGCCGACGGTGTTGACTACATCCGAAAGGCATTCTATCAACTCTTCGACCATTGGCCCGAACTGAACATCATCGACATAGGCAACATCAAGATAGGGAGGGAAGTCAACGACACCTATTTTGCCCTCAACCAAGTGCTTACCGAGTTGTTTAAGCACAAGATACTGCCTATCGTCATCGGCGCGGGACAGGATGCCACCTTCACGATGTACCAGGTGTATGAGCCTACGGGCAAACTCATTAATATCACTGCTATCGACCCCATGTTCGATATCGGCAATGACCAGGAAGCCCTTAACTCGCACTCCTACATGAGTCACATCATCCTTCACCAGCCTAATTTCCTGTTCAACTTCACCAACATCGGCTACCAGTCCTATTATGTCTCGATGGAGAATATCGAACTGATGAAACAGTTGCTCTTCGAGGCTTATAGATTGGGAAATGTCAAACAAGACATCGAGTTGACCGAGCCGTTGATCCGCAATGCCCACATTGTGAGTTTCGACATCGCCTCGGTCCGGGCCGCTGATGCGCCTGGGGTGAAAAACGCCTCGCCCAACGGCTTCGACGGAGAAGAAGCCTGCCGTATGGCCCGTTATGCCGGACTGAACTACAAGCTTTCGTCCATAGGCTTCTTTGAGTACAACCCGCATTACGACATCAACTCGCGTACAGCCAATCTCGTTGCTGAGATGATTTGGTATTTCATCGAAGGCTTCTCCAAGAGGATAGACGACACTCCGACCCCAGAGAGCAAGGATTTCATACGTTACAATGTGCAAATTGATGCGGTTGATGAAGACTTGGTGTTTCTCTGTCACAAGGTCACGGGCAAATGGTGGATGGACATATTGTTTGTCACCGAAATCGGAATGCGGTTAGAAAGACATCAGTACATCCCTTGCTCAAAGGAAGACTACGACCAGGCTATGCGCAATGAACTGCCCGACATTTGGTGGCAGTTTTATCAGAAGGTGATGTGACGAAGGGGTGATGAAAGGCCAAACGTTCTGCGTTGAAAAACACCAGAAACGGAAAAAAAGTGCTATTTTTGCGGCCTAAATGAAATCTTGCAACGATGAAAAGAGTCCTTATACTATTCGCCGCAGCCCTGATGTTGACGGCTTGTGGCCAGAAAGAGAATAAGCAACAGGAACAAACCGAAGAGAAAAAGGTAATCGTCCCGCCCGAGATGCCTGTCGCCCCAATGTCGCAATCGCAAAGCCCCGAGCGTATGATGCAGTCTGAAATTCAGACCTCCGACCCTCAACAGCCTGTGCTGAGACTGGAGGAAGGTCAGCCCTTGGATTTCTCGCAGCTGATGGGTCAGCGGAAGACCCTGGGGGAGCAGGTGGCCGAACAAATCGACACTGTCCGTTATCAGGCTGAGCAAGGCAAAGCCGACTATCAGTATCTCATGGGTGCCAGCTATGAATACGGATGGGGTGTACAAGAAGATGCGGCACAAGCCATGAAGTGGTACCGCAAGGCAGCCGACCAGCAGCAGAAGGCTTCCTACAACGCCATTGGTAACTTCTATCGTATGGGCAAGGGCGTGAAAGCCGATGCCAAAGAGGCCATGAGGTGGTACCAGTTGGGAGCCGATGCCGGTGACGCACAGGCTATGCTGAATGTGGGCAACTGCTATTTCTACGGCATGGGTACCTCAAAGGATGAGGCACAGGCCGTGCAGTGGTGGGAGCGTGCGGCAGAGGGCAACAACGCCTACGCCCAGTCGCAGATGGGCGACTGCTACCTTTATGGTCTCGGAGTGGAGCAGAACCCTGTAAAGGCTGTCGAGTATTACACCCAAGCTGCCGATGCCAACGTCGCCAATGCCCAATACCGCCTCGGACTGCTCTATTACTACGGCCAAGGTGTAGAAGCCGACCGCACCCACGCCAAACTCCTCCTCCAGAAAGCCCGCGACGGCGGTGAAAAGGAGGCGCAGGAGTTTTTGAAAAAGTATTTCTGAGGCAACCGCCGAGGTGAAAACGTTGAAAAAAACGCCTCTAAAAAATCATACCCCAAAAACAGGCACTCGAGTCAAAACATCGATTGACTCGAGTCATTCGATGAAATCACTCGAGTGAAGCGAAAAAATGACCCGTGTAGATACGCCGCTTTTCTTTTTTGAACAGTTCTCCATATTGTAAACGATAATTCTTTATTTTTGTTGGCGATTTTGAAATAAGAATACTTATGGCAACGGAATACAAATACGATGTCTTCATCAGCTATTCACGAAAGGATTATGTGGATGAGCATAAAAATGTGATTCCTGGAAACGAGGTGTCGAAAATCAAAGAGGCCTTGACTGAAGCTGGAATAACGTATTGGATGGATGAGAAAGGTATAGTGTCAGGCGAGGATTATGCCGCTAAAATCCTCAAGTATATCAAGGCATGCAAAATCTTTGTTTATATTTCTTCAGTAGCAGCCAACCAGTCGGAATGGACAAGGAAAGAAATTGCATGCGCATTGATGTATAAAAAGGAAGTCATCCCATTGTTACTTGATGACTCACCCTTTCACGACGCGGTCATGTTACGGATTGTTGACTTGGATCGTATTGATTATTATCTAAATCCACAAGTTGGAATCGGAAAACTAATCAATTCGATAAAGACCTTTCTTGAGATAGTTAAGGAGGATGAAGCCCAGAAAGCAGCAGATGCCAAGCGTAAGCAGGAAGAGCTTGAACGTCAGCGTCAGAAACAAGAGGAAGAAAAGAAACGGCAAGAAAAGATTGCTAAAATTGAGAAGGAGATAGCAGCATTAGAGACGCTGAAAACCGAGCGAGAAAAAGCCGTATTGCTTAAAGAGCAGGAACTAAAGTCTGCTCAAGTGGATTTAAAAGCATGTGAGGACAAGATACAGAAATTACAGAATAAACTCCAAGAACTTCATGAGCCACCAATAAGCAAGCAAAAGAAGCTGGAGGAGGAAAGAAAGGCTGCCGAAGAGGAGAGACTTGCCGAAAAAGAGAGAAAACGTCGTGATGATGAGGAACATGCCAAAGAAAAAGTGTTCCCTGTTGGCGGTATATCCTTCAAGATGATTCGCGTTGAGGGTGGCGATATGGGAACGTTCTACATAGGCGAAACTCAGGTGACGCAGGCACTATGGCAGGCGGTGATGGGGGATAATCCATCATTTTTCAATGGGCAGGATTGTCCTGTGGATTGCGTGAAATGGTATGATATCTGTGGCGAGGATGGAACTGGGACGGACCCGAATTGTTTTCTATTCAAACTCAACCAGAAGACGAGAAAACAGTTCCGCCTGCCGAAAGAGTCGGAGTGGGAGTATGCTGCCAGGGGAGGCAATATAAGCAAGGGCTATACCTATGCGGGTAGTGACAATATTGATGAAGTTGCTTGGTATTCTGAAAACAGCAAAAGGTCAACACATCCAGTGAATGAAAAGTTTCCTAATGAACTTGGCATCTATGATATGAGCGGTAATGTGTGGGAATGGTGTGAAGACTTCTATAAGTCATCCACGAACCACGTGCTACGTGGCGGTAGTTGGAACGATTCCGCAAGGTTCTGCTGTGTGTCGAGCCGAAACTACGGTAGCCCCGATGACCCTGATAACAGTTTTGGCTTCCGCCTCGTTCTTCCCCAGTAGACCTCTCCTGAAAGACTTTAAGCGAAAATCATCACTTTGAAGAACAATAATAATACTTACACATTATGAACGCAATCGATACAATTTATCTCACAGGCGACCTGATAGCCGAAAAGTGCTGCGGTTGCAAAGAGGCTTGGCCAATCATCATTCAACAAACGAAGGAACCTTGCTGTGACAATGGGTTTGCAACTCAAATCACTCAAATTATTTGTGTGACCATAGTTGTTGTTGTATTACTGTTTATCCTTGGATGGCTGATAAAACCATTATTAGAAAGCTGTAACAAGAATAAAGAGCAGAAAAACGAGAGAAAATACCAAGAACGAGAGAGTTGTATTAAGCTGAGACAAAGTTATCAATCAAAGTTATTGGATGAATTGCATCTTGCAAACATCAACAAAGATTATATAGAGAAACTTGAAGGGTATATTGGGGAACTCGATACCAGAATAAGTGTACTGAACAAAGAATTGGAAATCAAATAATCCAAAGATAAAAGACAAAACAAGATTGTAACATGTCATCTAACCGCAACACATTCAAGCTTTTCATCGACAGGGCACTTTCGCGAAGCATCAGGCGACAGATACTGATACTGGTAATTACGCTGGTGGTTTTGTTTGGCGTATCGGCTTTGTTGCTGCTGTTCTCCAAGACGGCATGGGTCGATTTCTGTGAGGGAAAAAACCTTAGTCCCTTGCTGCTGCCTCTATACCTGTTGATTGATGCCAATGCACTAAATGCTGTCTATTTTAGTGACGCAAAAGGAGGAATGCTGGTCATTTGTACTGTGATTTATCTTTTTGGCCTTGTTGTCTGCACAGGCATGCTCATCGGTGTTATCACCAACTACATTGGTGACAGGGTGCAGAAACACCGTGACGGTTTGAAACATTACGTCAAAAGTGGACATTGCGTCATCATGGGCTACGACGACATGGTGCCGTCTATCATTAAGGAGATTTTCAGCAAGATGCCCAAAGCCGACGTAGTGGTGCTGACGGCTATGGATGCCAAGATGGTCACAGAGAAATTGCGTCGCTCGGTGGCCCGTGATGAGATGGACAGGATTTTCGTTACCTATGGCCACCGCACTGTGCAAGACTACTACGAAGACATCCACCTTGAAGCAGCTGAGAAGATTTATGTGGTAGGTAACCGCACCCGTCCCGAGCATGATGCCATCAACGTGGAATGCGTCGACAGTATATGCGAGACTCTCAAGAACCCCCAGTTTGAACATAGACCGCAACGTATTACCTGTATCTTTGAAGACCTTGATACCTACGCGGCTTTCAAGACGACTGAGATTTTCTCGGATATCAGGGAAATGGGCATTGATTTCATCCCCTATAACTTTTATGCGGGATGGGCTCGTCAGGTATTCGTGAAGCGTTCCTACAAGGAGAAAAACAAACCGGACAAGGAGTTTCCATATCAATCGGTGTATGGCGATGGCATTAAGCCTGATGATAATAAATATGTACATCTTGTCTTTGTGGGTACGACCTATTTCTCCGTAGCATTCGCTATGGAAGCTGCTCATCTGCTACACTTCCCGAACTTCGAGAAAGACCATACGCTCAAGACACGCATTACTTTCATTGAGAAAAAAGCAGATGAGGAATTGGAAATCTTCGCCACCCGTAACCGCCATTTTTTTGAGGTGCAGCCGTATTATTATCGGGACTTAACGGAAGGATATTTCCCTGAAGTAGAGGATATGCCGCAGGAAAAGCTGCTATTGAAGGAATTGAAGCAGCATGGATTCCTTGATGTGGAGTTTGAGTTCATCAAAGGTGATGCGTATTCTTCGGATGTCCAGAAGTTGATTAAGGATTGGGCTAATGAGCATAAGGAAAAGCAGTATTTGTCCATCTTCCTTGCTATGGCCAATCAGCGTGATAACTTCACCATGGGCATGAATATGCCCGACGAGGTGTACGACAACGCGGTGCCGGTCTTCATCCGTCAGGACCGTGCTGATGATTTCGTCACCAACCTGCGAAGTGCCGATGACAAGGAAATGAAATACTATCGTATGGAGGGAGATAAACCTAAGGAGATAGTGCGAAAAGGCCGCTATGCGAACATCTATCCCTTTGGCATGGACGATATGGCCTACTTCTCGGATGAAATTGCTTTTTATCAGGCCAAGCTAATCAACTATTTGTACTGCAACAGCGACAACAACCATTTCCCGGATACGTTAGTCTTGAATGCCCTTTCAGATGAAACCATTTGGAAAGAAGCCGATGACCGTTGGCATGAATTAAAGGTTGCGGATCGGTGGTCGAACCTTTATGCAGCATACAGTATAAGATGCAAGCTTGACTCACTTCGCGCTATGAGAGGACTTGACAAAGATGACCATAGTCGTGATCAATCGCCGCTCACGTCGACGGAAATAGATGAAATTGCCAAGGTGGAGCACAACCGCTGGAACGTGGAAAAGCTGCTGATGGGTTACCGCAAGGCCAAGCCCAGCGAGGACAGGCATGACCACAAGGACTACACCAAGGAATGGAAGAGCAACAAGAAGAACTTTTATGTCCATAGCGACATACGTCCGTTTGACGACCTGGACGGAGTCAAACAATTAGATTTAGAGATTGCCAAGTTTATCCCTTGGATATTAAACATGTCAGAAAAAAAGAGAAAACAAGATGAAGACAGAGCATAGCACATACCTACCCCAGCCTGTCGACACTTCCCATGTGGAGCTGTCAGCAGAATTATTGGAACTGGCTGAGCGCATGGCCGAAAATGTACACGATGTGTGGGCGAAGACCCGCATAGAACAGGGTTGGACATACGGTCCAGAACGCAACGATGCCAAGAAGAAGCATCCTTGCTTGATACCCTACAATCAGCTACCCGAGGAGGAGAAGGTCTACGATCGAAATACCAGCTTGGAGACGCTGAGGTTTATTGTGGCCGAAGGGTTTGAGATTGTACGAAAGTAAGAGATTTGTTTATCGTCATGACCAAAGAGGAACAAGTATTAGAGCATAAATGCATCATTGTGAACAAGGAGATTTCCCTTGTTGTTGACCAATACAGGTCCACCATCGGGGACGGCACTGCGGTGATGGATCAGTTGCGGAAAGCGGAGAACCGGTCCAAAGAGTTCAAGAATGGCACCTTCATTGTCCTTGTTGTAGGTCCGGTGAAGTCGGGGAAAAGCACCTTGGTCAACCTGATTGCCAATGCCTACGTTAGCCCCACCCATTTCTTGGAATGCACAGTGCGACCATCCATCATTTCCCAGCGTCGTGAGGGGGAGGACAGTAAGATTACCGTGTTCACCAGCGAAGATACCACTGACCGAGTGGAACAGATAGATGCGGTAATCGATTGCATACGCGGCATCGCAAAGGAGGATTCATTGTCGGACAGCCACATCAAGAAAAGCGTCTTTGACTTGACTCCGGAAAACATCAAGGAGAAAGTGGAACTTGGCCTGCACGAAAGCTTGACTTCCGAAACGCTGGTCACCTCAATCACAACCCCAGGCGGCAAGCTGATGCAACAAAATGTCTTCATCGTGGACATGCCGGGCTTTGACGGCGAATATGCCAATATTGACAATCCCATTTATGATACTGTGGCTCAACGGGCGGATTTGATTATTTTCGTCCAGAGTTCCAATTCGGCAATTTCAAAAGTGTCGAGCCAGTTTTTGAAGAAATTGTCGGACAACAACCAAGCCGTGCCTGTGTGCTTGATTCACAATGTGTTTGACTCCTCATGGTGGCACTCTGACGAAGAACGCAAGGCGATGGCAGCGGACCAGATAAGGTTCGCTATAGGGGAAATACGAAAAAAGGGCTTCAACGTTGACGAAAAGCGGTGCTTCAGCATCAATCTGGGACAGGTGGAAGACGGACGTAAGCCCAAGTACTCTGAACACCCGAAACTGAAAAGCGAGGTTAAGGAATACGAGCAGATAGAGACGGACTTGTACGAACAAGTGATAGAACGGCGAAATGCCATGCAATTGGAGGTCTGTCTGAATCGTACTGGTCAGCAATTGGACAAAACTGTTGATGCCATCCAAAATGAATTGGAACGTCGGAGCCAACTGAAAACCCGATATGAACAGGCAGAGGTGGAGTTTGATAAAGTAATGAGTGGTCGGGTTTTCAATTCCACTCATAACCCCTTGACCGTAGATTATGCCTTGTTAAAGAACATCGTGAGAGACAAGGCAAAAAGATACAATAAGATAGTGGGCACTAGCAACAATCACATGACCAACAAGGAAGCCATTGAGATTATCAATGGTTTTGTCAGTTCGTGTGAGGAAGGCCTCTCCGCTTCATTTGGGAAGACACTTTCTTTGCCGGAAGAGGAAAACAAGCTCTATGCAGCTTGTAAAAGCCGGATAAATGAGATAGAGAATGTCGTAAGGAAATACCATCCCGGACATCAAGGCAAAGAGATTGACCCGATACCCATTGGAGAAGTTCCATCCCTGTCATTGGAGAATGGTGTAATCAATAAATCCTTGATCCGTAAGCCCAAGATTATCTGGTTTGGCGGCCATTCCCGTCAGGATGTTGAAGGGTATATCAATAAAGCCAAAGAGTGTCTTGTAGGGTCTGACGCTGGCGACGAAGGTTACCTTGAGGAGGAAGGTGGAGCCATCAAACCCGTCCTGAATCGAATCAACCAGCTTTTGGAAGAGGTCGCCAAGAAGTATGAAACCATGTGTAACGACTATTGGAAGCAATGCAGGAAAGAGGTTCTTGACGGCATCATTGCTGACAAGACCGCCTTTGACGACGAAACAAGACAACTGGTGCAATTGAAACAGGAATTATCCAAGATACAAGAGAAAATATGAAACGGCATTTGATTACTATCGTATGTGTTTTTCTTGGCTTGTTGGCCTTGATGGTGTTCGGTAATGTCATTGTAGTGGGTGAGAAAATGGCCAGCATTACCCATTTGTGGTGGATGGAGTGGGTGTTCTATGCCTTGTTGTTCGGTGTCTTTGCCTATTTCGTGCTGCTGCCGTTTTGGCGTGTGCATCGTACTCCCGAGTTTCCCCAATTGTCTGTCGATAAGGCGTCAAGCGATGAGCAGCTCATGGAGTATGGTAAGCAATTGGCCAGTCACTGCGATTTCATTGCCGATGCGCAGCAACGTAAGGACCACAAAAACGAATTGGAGACCAACCTTCTGTATGCCGCTGGCAGTCAGACGCAGTTGTTGGAGGTGGTGCAGAAAGAGTTGGATCTTCGCTTTAAAGGTGACAAAGAGAAAGGGATTCTGGGCATCAACGGACAAATCAAGGAATGGGCCAAGACCGTTTTTATGGTATCTGCCATTTCGCAGAACAGCAGGTTTGACACCCTCAGCGTAATGTGGCTCAACTTCAAGATGATAGAGAGTTTGGTTCTGGCTTCAGGGTTTCGCCCCAACCGTCGTCAATTGTTTAAGGTATACGGTAGCGTTCTGACCACCGCCTTGATTACCTACGCCATGTCGGAGGCCCTGCTGAAGTCCAGTGCGGTAAGACCCTTTGATTTTGGGGATTTGCAGGGCGATGGTGTGGATACGATGGGTGATGTAGATGCAGAGGTAGCCGATGGAACAGAGGCTGCCGATTTAGACCCCGACGATGTTAATTTTGATGCGCAACTGTCGAACAGCGAAGGGCTGTCGGTCTATTCTATTCTCCGTCGGGTCAAGATACCGGGTGTCGTGGTAGGTTCAGCCCTCGACGGCACGGTAAACGCCTTGATGACCCTGCGCATCGGCTACATCACGCGCACCTATCTCCAACAAGGCAGTCAAGCCTTGACGGGCATCAGCAACAAGCGAGCGGTGAAGTTCCAAGCCATGAAAGAGGCTCTGCTAACCGTACCTTCGGTAATAATAGCAGGCAGTGCAGTAGTAGGCAAGAAGACAGCCAAATTCATTATCAAGCTGATTGGCAGAAATTATGAGAAGGGGGAGGCGGTGGAAGGTGGTGCTGCTTGAATTTTAATGTTACAGTATTTCGAAAACAATTTGTATTTTTGCCGCAGATATCTTCTTGATGAGAAATAAAATGAATTGTTAATAAAAACATCTTTACAATGAAAAAAAGAATTTTAATTGCCATGATTGTGCTCGCCGCGATGTTCTCCGGTGCTTCGGCCTATGCCCAGACAGAGGAAAAGCCTCACAAAGTTTACTGCGAAATCATTTCCACTTCACGTGGCATGTTCTCCAACAAGACCACGGTGGAACTGGACTTCGGCCAGTATGCCAGCTGGTGGTCCGCTGACCGCAACCTGGTGGACGAAAACGGACAGAGCATCAATTTTAACTCCATCCTGGATGCCGTGAACTACATGGCAGCCCGGGGCTGGGTCTTTGAACAGATGTACGTTGTCCAAACTTTCTCCAAGGGCGATTCCGACACGCCCGCCTACCATTGGATTATGTCGAAGGACGTGAGCGACCCGGTCCAGATTATGGAAGGCCTGCAAACCCGAGGAGACACCAAATAGAATTGACATGCCCTTGCATCGGAGATGGCAAGCCTTTCGAGAGGCTTTCGAAAGGCTTTGGCAAGTATATGGCAAGTGTTTTGCAAGTATTTCGCAAGCCCGTGAGCTTGCCATATGCTTGCCAACACATTTCTATAGGTATGCGAAATAGGGTACAAGTACGGCAGAAGGCCTTGCCTGCGTGAAAACAATAGATTTCTGCGTATTCAGCGCGTTCTGCGTGAGAAAACCATTATCTTTGCCTCGACATTCAACCCGAAATACAAACAAATGACCATCATCCACGCTAACGACCCCACTACGCAATGCCTCTCCTTGCTCTATGAAGGCAAGGAGGACGTGACCTGCCATATCACTGAGGCCAGCACCAACTCACAGGTAACCAGAGCTATTCGGGAGAGCCAAACCATTATGATGCTTGGTCACGGCAACCCCTATGGACTGTTCTCGATGCCGGACAAGAAAGGCCACTTCAACCGTTTCCTGATTACGGACCGTCACGTGGAGTTCCTTCGCGGCAAGACCTGCATCGGCATTTGGTGCAAAGCCAACCAGTTCGCGGAACGCTATCATCTGCAAGGCCTCTTCTCAGGAATGATTATCAGTGAAGTGCAAGAAGCCGAAGATGAAAAAATACCAGCTACCAAGGAGGAAATCGATAAAGAAATATGGAAGTTTGCCTCGCGCCTGAGGTACTGCATCGACCACTACAGCCTTGAAGAAATCCCCGCCCGCATGAAAGCTATGGACGATGTGCGGTCCGAGTTGACTAGGTTTAATTACGGGAATTTGTATTATATGGGGTAGTTGTTCCTTTATAGAACAAAGGTGAACTAGAATTCGCATTATTTTTTCCAAAAACATTTGTCGTTTTGATAAAAATTGTATATTTGCGAAAGAGTTATGAACGGAGTAATTATTTAGAAACGTTGAATGACAATAAAATAGAGTAATCAACCCAAGTAAAGCCTATGATACGCAACAAGAAAATATTGACAGGCATCGACCATACTCAATATGAGCATCCTTTCGATAAGAAGGCTTTGAGTTGGCTGCTTTCAATTGTAGGCTCTTTCCATCCTTGGACGGTGATGCAGGCTGCGGAGTTAATGATGTGGAAAGTGGAGGAGAGTACAATACCATACATAATAAAGTGATAGATTATTTGTATTGAAAACCATTAAAATTATATAAAATGAAAGACGAATCAGAAATGGGCAATGAATTGAAAACTGTTCTGAATGAGGTGATTACTTCAAGAGAGAATAATGCCAAAAACTACTATGCACCGAAAGAAAAAGAATTGGTACAAATAAAAGAATGCTGTGGTAAAGTTCTTAGTTTTAACGATTCCGATCTTTGGCAGAAGATGATAGAAGAGAGCAATCTGTCTGACTCATGGAGGGACATTGTTTCAAAGTCAGAAAGCATAGATAGTTGTATTGCTTCAATGGGAATCGGAGAATCTTCCAATATAAACGGTAGTTTCTTTATTGCAAAGAATCGTTCAACAAGACCCTACATTAACATTGGTATAGTTGCTGCATTTAGGCAAGGGAAAAGTACGATGTTAAAGGCTTTAGTTGGATATGATGATAATACTAATATTGGATATACTGAAGAGGATAAAAAATACCTTATCCCCACATCTAGAGATGTCCAGAAACCTTGTACTGGAACCAAAATACATTATATCAATGACAATTATAATGGAAAAGAAAACCAAGCCGTAATTGTGTTCTACACAAAAGAAGAAGTCCTAAAGTCTATGCTTGATCTCGCAAAAAAAGTTTCTGACAAAACAGTTTATGAGCAAGTTAAAAACGAAAAAACAATTGAGGCTCTACAACAGAAACTTAAAATACTATTGTTTAGTGAAAGCATTGGAAAAGAAACAATAGATAGAGCTAGTGGAAAACTAGGGCAGCCGGGAAGTCCAGAAGAAACTCTTTGGAGATATGTTCATGCTTCTAAGGATACTTTTTCCAAGTTAGATGAAGATCCTTCGCCTCTTGATATTTCTTCAAAAGAGGGAAAAGAGAATTTCTATAGGATGGTTTGTTTTTATAAGACTCCAGATAAAGAAACGGATGATAATCGTACTTACGAAGTGCTTGGAGTAAAGGAAGCAGTTGTGTATAAGCGTTTTACGATTAATGGCAGGGATCCAGGAAAAATCCGTTTCATGGATACGCCTGGTATCGGTGAAGCAAGGACATCTGTGGAAACATCATTGTCAAATGCCCTTAGAAATGAAATTGATGTAGCAATAGCAATATGCAGAATTGACGATGTGCAGATAGAGTATATCAAACAATTTAACGATTTTATAAAAAAAGATTTCAATATTGTGTGTGTCATTGATGAGAAACGGTATGACATTAAAGACTGTTTCTACTATGTACTAAATGTAAGCGAAAATTCCGACAAAGACAAAATTCGTGAACACAAAGATCTTTCCATTAAACAAAGTTTGGTGTCTCCTATTAAGACGGAGAAAGAAGTAGTATCAGGAATTAAGATTTGTGACGACCATATCATTGCCATTGATTGTAAGCAAGACATTCGATATAAAATGACAGATGGGCAAGATACGATAGAAGGAAAGACAAAAGACGTCACCACTCTCAGTGAAGGGAAAGCTAATGGATGCTCATCGTTTTTGCTGGAAGTGTTGGGTAGTTTGAAAGAAACTATAGGAATTATTGACAATTACTTCAATCATAAAGCAATCGAAGAATACAATGCTGTTATTAAATATTTTGATAGTTTAAAGACGAATATAAGTGATTTGAAATTGCCTCCGTTTGAGTATTCTCGTGAACGCATAAAAACGACAAACAAGATTCGTGAAGGAATTGAGAAAGACCCTCAATATAGTGACACCTCAGATGACAAGTTAAATGCGTTTATTAAGAATGGAAAAGAAAACATTGTCAATGAATTTCTTAAAACTATCTATGGAGACAAAACATTTGAAGATGTCATCCTGTCTGAATCTGATTATACTGATTTCGATGAATTAAGAGAGTACGGGAAGCTAAAAATCAAATTTAGAAACTATATCGTTAAAAAACTTATAGAATGTTATGACATAAAAAGTATTGAAACTGCTGTAAAGGAATGTACGAAGTCCATCGCACAGATTATGATAGATGCAGGTTTAGGTGAGATTGTTACCAACAATGCAAATGTTTGGTTTGAAGAGTTTATAAGCAAATATGGCTCGAATTATCCTGAATTAAAGAAGTTGTTTGGTAATATTATCAATGTCAATCTTGCAACTTCGGATATTGAATCTTATGTTAGAACTGATTTAAATGGCTGCTTCCATAGTGAAGTAAGTCATAACAACGAAGGAGTGCTTTTGTTTAGTAAAGTTAATGAAACCGCCAATCTATTCATTCATTGGTTGCAAGATATTGCTCAAGACCTTATTAATAAAATAACAGATAACGGAACCCCTGGTATACCTTCTTTCAAGACCTTGGTAGATAAAACAAAACAAAAATATAGAAACTATTATTCTGATTTGCGAATAGGCTTAAATAATGACTGGGAAGAAGGTTATTGCCAATTGGTTACCTTCATAGATGCAAACAAGGAGCATCTGTTCAAAGAGACGGTCAGAAAACAGCAAAAAGCAGAAGAATGGACGGATTTTGTTATTGGTTTATGATAATTAATTGAATCATGCACTATAGGCGCATTAGTAATCACGATGAAGTTGTAGTGATAATCTCGGAAGAAGATGGTCAGACGATTTCATATAAAAATTTGGAATCGGGAATAATTTCCCATATGCCTACTTATCTTTTTAATGAGTTTTTTGAAAAGATTATAGGTTCAGAAAATGATTCTAATGATTCAGAAAGCATAGATGATATAGATATTCTAAAAAATCGGATTAAACTTGCTATAGAAGAGAATGAATCGTTGGAGGTTGAGTGTGAAGCATTAAGAGAGAAGAATCGGATGCTTGAAATTCGATTTCCTGAAATAGAAAAAAAAGTTGATGGTAAAAACAAAGAAATTGAAAACTATAAAGAAGAGATAAGGAAACTTCAAGCCGAATCTGTGAGTGTTAATAATAGAATAAAGAAACTGGAGGGAGAGAAAAGAGAACTAGAAACACAATTAAGGAAACTACTAGCTGAAAATCAACAGCCTAAAATTGTTGGAGGAAATAGTGATTTTGAGGAGCAAATTGAAAAACTCAGCAAAGAGATTACTTTATTGGAAAAAGATAATTCAAATCTTAAGAATCAGATAATTCAGTTAAACAACGAGATCAATCAATATCAACAAAGAATAGCAGAACTTGAAAAGGAGTTAACTATTACAAAAAACATAGTCAACGAGGGAAGAAATGAAATAGAAAGTCTTAATAATGATAATAGAAATCTTTCAGCTAAGTTGACGAATGTAAATAATAGAATTCTTAAGTTGGAAGACGAAAAGAAAGCTATTGTAAATGACTTGGCAATTTTTAAGAAAAAGGCAGCACTATTAGAAGAGGAAAAAGGTTCTCTCGAAAATCAAATTGCCCAATTAACAGAGAACAATAAGAATACGCTGTTGGAAAATGAAAAAAGAAAGATTGAGGCACAATATCAAAAGATACAAAAGGAAAACTCGCAATTAAAGGACAAGGTAGAAGAATTAGAGAATGAAAAGGAAGGTTTAGAGAAACGGATTTATTCGATAAATTTAGATTTGAAGCAACTAAGATTAAACAGAGAAAACCATCAATTAATTGAAGAGGATGTTGTTTTAGAAGATGGTTTTGATAGACCCAATAACGAAAATAATAGATTAAAAGACAAACAGATTCTACCGATAGCATTGAGTGTTTTGTTAGCAGCTGTAGCATTAGCAGTAGTGTTTAGAGTATTATGGAAGACTAGTAATCAAGATTCAGAATTACAAAGAAAACTTGAAAAAAAGCAAGTAGAGTGTTCAAGGTTAGCAAGTTTGAATGATACTTTATGCGAGGAAAATAGAGTTTTATTGTCAACAAAAGATTCTTTGTTAAATGCCAATGATTCGCTTATTGAGTTAATATCAAGCGTAAATCAACCTTCTACAATTGCCAACCAAAATCAGATAGATTCTTTGATTAGATTAATTGAGTTGAATAGACAAGAAATATCAAAATTAACAGGAGAAAAGAAATCGTTAGAACAACGAGTTGAAGATGATAGCATAACAATCTCTGAGAAAAAAAATCAAATCGATGGATTAAACGATAAAATAAAAAAATTAAACGATAAAACAAATAAATTAAACATATATATAGATACGTTAATTAAAAAAATGGACAAACAATAATGAAAATATTAAAAGCCTTATTGCTGGTGCTTATTGTAATAACTTTTTCGCCGTTAACGATAGCGCAAGATAGATTTAAGAAAGAATTACTAGATTGTTTAAGTAATCAGAATTGTAATCAAGCAGAACTTTATTATAATGCTTATGAGATAAACCATGGGAAAAATCTTGAATTAAAAAGGCAAATTGGCAATTGCTATATTGAAAAAGTTTATCAGTATTTGAATGACGATATTTGTGATAGTGCCCAATTTGTTTATAATGAATACAAAAGATTTACTGGTAAAGCGGATAAAACTTTGGAGTTCAAGATGGTTGAATGTAATAAACCAAAAACTGGTTATCTGAAAATTGGAGGAAATATCGACATCCTTTCAAAATCCTTAATAACCATTATTAATGATGAAGAAAATGAAATAGACGGCAAGTCTTGTATATGGGAAAAACAAGAGCTGCCTATTGGTGATTATCTGGTTAGAATAGAGAATGATAGTATTATTCCCATTAATAAAGAATTGACTATTATTAAGGGAGAAATAACACGCCTTTGGGTGGATGTGGAGTCTAATTATGCAATTGTTACATTTGTTGTAAATTCGAAGAATGCTGAAATACTGTTTCATAACCCAAAGAATGACGAATGGGAAAATATGGGAAATGAAAAATGGGATGCTCGGCTTGAATTTGGCAGTTATGAGATAAAATGTCAAAAACGAGGTTTCAAGGATTCTTTTACTCATGTTGACATTAATAAAAGTTCGGGAAGGGAACCTTATGAATTAAATGCTCCTATTCCTAAAGGCAAATTCTTTATTACAGTCAATTTTGCATACAGCGTTATTCCCCAAGAATCATATGGCTTTAGCCTCGGATATGTAAACCGATTTGGCGGATTTTTTAGTTTTATGGGTTATGGACTTAATAATGGTGCTGGGATTACTGCTAATTGTGATGCAAAAGGCTTTTTGAAAGATGGTACACTTCCAAACTATATTGAGGAAAAGACAAAGCGGAGTCGTCTTTCTGTTATGGCGGGAGGAATCATGAGAATTAGCGAATCCTTATATGGTCGTATTGGTGTTGGTTATGGAGAAAGAAATCTGTATTGGGGAACCGAGGAAGGATCCTATTACAGGAACCTTGGGTATAGTGTGGTAAAAAATAGGTTTGATATTTCAGGAGGATTACAATTACATATTAACCCCGTTGTGTTTTCTTTAGATTATGTTGTAACTGGATTCAAATTCAGTCAGTTTTCCGAAATCAAATTTGGAATTGGAATCGCTCTATAAATGATAGTAATGACATTATGATTAAAAATCAGATAAATATGAAAAGACTTAGTTTGTTTTTAGTTATTACTGCATTTGCGGTATGTTGTTTTTCTTGTCAAAAGGATCCTGTTCAGATGGACCAAATTATGGTAGAGCAGACAGATATCCAATTTGTCAAAGAAACAGATAGTGTTTTTGCCGAGCTGACAGGAAGTTGTTTATATTCAGAAGCATTTGAGGATTTGACGATACGAATTGGATTAAAGGATGACTTTTCGGATGCTGTTACTCGAATGGTTACAATCAAAGACGATTCTTTTTATACTACTACAATGAAGCTGCTATTTGATACTATTTATTATATTCAATACGTTTCAGATCACTATAGTGAAGAATTTGAGGAAATAATAGAATGGAAAGATGACACAATATATACCTTCTCAACACGGAATCTTCATTTTCCTGTTGTATCAACGAAAGAAGTGTCGTTTGTCTCAACGACTCATGCTATGGGTATTGGCGAAGTGGAGGATGAAGAAGGAGAGGTGATTACGGAACGGGGTTTTTGTTGGGGTACTCATTCGAAGCCCCAAATATTGACTGACAATAGTGATTCTGTTTTCTTTGGTGATACAGAAATGTTTGTTGAAATGGCAGGTTTGGCATCGGGAACAGTTTATTTTGCACGCGCCTATGCAAAAAATCGTTGTGGAATAACATATTCGAATAACGAGGTTCGCTTTCAGACCAAGTCGAGCAATTTGGTGGTTGAAACTCTAGATCCCACAGATATTACCGGTAGTTCTGCTAGGCTAAACGGAAAAGTAATCGTTAATAATAGTTTTGCAGTCTTTTGTAGTTTTATGTTCGGTTCAACACCGAATACTGATAACGAGATTTTTATAGGATCTTTCTTTGGCGGAGAAACCTCCAGTAGTATATCCAAATTATTTGGTTATAATGTTCCAAACGATGATGTTCCAATTCTTGAGAGTGGATGGTCTTACTATGTGAGAGCCTTTATTATAGATAAAATAAATAATGATACCATATTTGGGCAAATGAAACCTTTTACCACAAATCGCATACCGTACAATACTTTTGATGAGTTGGAAGGATTTGTGTCAGTTGGTCAAGCCCAACAAATTTCAATATTACATTGAAACATTCGAATCTTTTCCTTCGCATATCTATCTCGGGTTGCTTAACATAAAATATACAAATAAATGATAGGTGTTTGAAGTCGGTTGAGTTATAAATTGCTCATTCCACCGTGATGTACCAAAATTTGAGAAACTGTGGGTGATAAAAAATTCCCAGTTATCTTGTTAGTTTAGAAAAAAGGATTATTTTTGCAGTCGTAAATATGTTTGACTTAAACTAAGAAGACTGTGGTTTTTATTGGACTAAAATATAAGTATCACTAATAAAGCATTACAGTATGTTAGGAAGAACTATTGGAGATATTGAACCGTTTCCGGACGCAGATTTTGCGGATATTCATCAAGTCTATTATGACACATGCGCTATCAAATCTCAACAAATCATTCTCACGTCATTTGGGTATAACATTTCTGAAGATCAGTTGGTTCAAGAAGCAATTGATTTGGGGGTTTATGAACCAGGTAGTGGTACACTACCTCAAGATTCGGGTGCTTTGCTTGACTTGCATGGCGTTTCTACACATATGGTTCAAGATGCCCATGTTTATGATTTAGTAAGTGAATTGGCTCAAGGGCACAAGGTTTTAGTAGGTGTTGATTCAGGAGAGTTATGGCATCCATCAGTGATGGAAAAAATGGAAGACCTTTTTGGTGAACACGCTGACCATGCCCTGGTTGTGACAGGCATTGACACAACGGATCCTACTAATGTTGAAGTGATAGTTACAGATCCTGGAAGTGGTGATGTTGCCATGAGATACCCAATGGATCAATTCCTTGATTCATGGCATGATTCTCATTGTTTTTTGATTGCAACTGACGCACCAGCACCAGCACAATTTGATCCTTTTATGGTCAACTTTGATTACAACGCTGGGCATATTCCTTACGTTGGTGATGTGCCTTTTGTCTTTTTCTCAGAAACGATGCTCCCGGAAATCGATCAATATTTCAATTCAAATCATTTATTTGATAATACCGATGGTCACGATGAAATATTTGATCATGTTTTTGATGTTTTTTCTTCTTACGACGTGAATAATAACATAGATTTTGGTGATTTACTTTAATAAATAATTTAGGTTATGAATTTTACAGATTTGGAAACAAAAGTATCCTCGATACGCGCCCAAGTAATAAGGGTTTATGATGAAATTAACCAGTGTAAAAGCCCGTTGCTCCCCCCAAAGGACAAGGAACTCATTGCAATTGGAGAGCAATTATCGAAGGAATTATATGATGTTGTCGTTTGTGGAGAAGTTAAGAAAGGAAAATCTTCATTTATTAACTCTATCATAGGGGAAGCCTTACTTCCTGTTAATACCGAGGTTGCCACTAGTCAAGTGTTTCGTATCGTAAACTCAGATAAAGAGTTCTATGAACTTGTTTTTGTGGACGGAAGTCGTAAGGATATTTCAAAGGATGATTTGACAAAATATGGCTCGCAAGTGGCTGCTGATGAAAATGGTTATCCTGAATTTGAAAAAGCAATAGATTATATAGAGATACATTATCCAATAGCCTTTTTACCCAAATCTATTGCAATTGTGGACACCCCTGGTATTGGGGCGGTCTATGCTGATCACGAGAGAATAACCAGAAGATATTTGAAGAATGCTGCTGCGGTGATTTTTATTACAGACCCACAAAATCCTATCACAGAACCCGAACGTGCTTTTGTTGAATCTGCATTAAATATTACAAGCCAAATGGTATTCGTAATGACAAAGATGGATAACTACGATAGTGAATACATTGTGAATATGATTAGACGCAATGAGGAGATTCTTCTGCCGTTGGCAGAACATGTGCATAATGGTAGAATTACAGTGTTACCTATGTCCAGTAAAATTTTGGCTGATGCCGCAAATAATAATGAGGTATTGCGTAATCTTGATATTATATCCAGCCAATTTGATAAGGTTCGCGAGGCAATGCTTACAATGATTTATACTGTGGTTGGTCTTGGTGATAATGTTGAATACACGAATCAAATGATTGCATATAATTCACGAGTAATGTCTGTTATTAAAGAGAATATAGAAACGTTGAATGACGATGGAAAAGCGAAACAACTATTGGAAGAGAAACGACGTCTCCAGATGGAATTTGTTTCAAAATGGGGACCAAATAGTTCCATGTACAAAGAGGTTGAACAATCGATTGCTGACGAGTCTAATTCCATACTTAATAAGATATCTGTTGTATGTGGATCAACGGGATATGTTTATAAAAGATTCCAAAATGAGATTGATGAACTCTCAAACGTTAATGACGCAAAACAATATGCAAAAGATTTCTCAGCTAGGTTTCAGGAATCCATAGAACGAGCTGTTCGCTACGAAACAGAATCAATATGTGATAATATTAATGTAAAGTTACAAAATTTCTCAAATGAAATGAAAACTTTTGTAAGCTCTAATGGCAATTCGACGGTAAGGGATCTGTCGGTTAGTCTCGTTGATACAGGATGTGGTACGGTTTCGCAGGCTGTTAATGAGTTTAAAATGAAATATTTCACTATTGTTGTTTTTGTGGCTGTTGGTGCTATTTTTGGACCATTGGGAACGCTTATTGGCTTTCTTGCTGGATTGATTGCTGGTATATTTATGAGTAGAGAAGAAAAGTTAAGAAAAATCAAGAATGAAAGCCTTAACTATCTTAATAAGGCGATTGTTGCTGCAAATAGCAAACTTTGTGTTGAAACTGAAGCGGCAGTTACCCAAGTTGAAAGAATCAGAAGAGACATTTACTCGAAATCAAGAAACGCGCTTCGTGAGATATATGATAATCAAAAGAAAATCGTTGATGAACGCGTGGCTGCATTAACCCATCAGATTGAGACAGATGCCCAAGCGAAACAAAAGATGCGGGTCGATACCGAAGACCTTAAAAATGAATGGCAACCCATCCATACACATCTTAAAGAGCTAAAGGATAGTATTGAATCATTGAAAATAGAACTACAAGTTGCATGAGTGTAATTGGTATAGATTTTGGAACTACTTTTTGTTCGGCTTCTTGGGTAAATCCCAAAACAGGATTCCCTGAAGCCATCACATTCCCATACGCTGTCGATACGTGCAAAATTCCATCCATTGTATTTTTTCCCCCACAAGGGGAGGCCGTGGTCGGATATGCTCCTTATATGCAGATAGAAAATGCAGCGACTTCTTCTGATAGAGAGGCCATTAAAAGGCATGTCATTACAAGTATTAAACGCAAGATGAGACGTGGCGGATCATTTCAAGGTCATTCTCATGTGGAAATTATCTCTCTGATATTAAAACATGTGATTGAAGAGGCTCAAAAGGCGTGTCAGTTCGATTCACCGATTGATAAGGTAGTACTCACTCATCCAGTCGTTTTTGATGAATGGCAAAAGAACATGTTAATTGATGCAGCTTCGTTGGTGGGATTTAGTAGTGACAAGGTTACCTTGTTAGAGGAGCCCGTCTCAGCTGCTTTGTCTTATATCAAGTCCAATCAACTGAATGATATTAAAGGTGTTTTGGTATACGATTTTGGCGGAGGAACTTTTGATGTTGCGTATGTTCAGATTGACCATCATGGCAAGTTACTTTTGCCCATTGACCCTCAAGGCGACCCGGTTTGTGGGGGCAATGATATAGATATACTTCTCTATGACCAATGGGATAAAATGGCGAATCAAAAATACGGACGCCAATTGAACAGTAATCCTCAAGAAGTTGACGAACCTTTTTTGTCACGTTGTCGTAAACAAAAGGAATTAATTTCAGTCGGTGGTGGACAAAGACAACGATTCAGCGAGATTCTACCTCCAATAAATGGTCATGGTTTTGAACATTTGGTTTGGGATATTCGGGAAGACGAATACAATCAGATAATATCTCCGATTATAGACCGTACAATGACCAAAACGCAGATAGTATTGGATGCAATTCGTGGGAAAAAACTTCCTATTGATGTGGTATTGCTTATTGGAGGTAGTTCACGTATACCACAAGTCAAGCAACGACTTGGCGAACTACTAGGAAATGTTTCACTCATCAAGACCCCTGGGCTGATTGATACGGCGGTGGCTGTTGGTGCCTCATATTATGCCATGGGTGATACAATTGGGATAGGTTCCAGCTCCCAAGTGTGTTCTTGCGTATATTGTGATAGAGAGATTTGCACTACTCATAGGTTCTGTATGTATTGCGGGAAGGAAAACCCATTATTCAAGTAGGCATTCTATGACCAAAGATGATATTATAAATAAAACACAGGATTTGTTAAATACTGCATCCGACTATTTTTCCAAAATTAATGGTTGTACACAATATCTGCCTGAAATAGAAAAACTTAGACGGAAGTTGTGGCAACCATGCGTGTTGGCTGTTGGTGGCAAGGTGAAAGCTGGAAAGAGTTCTTTTATCAATGCTTTGTTAGGCAAACAGCTTGCTAAAGTCGGAGAATTAGAGACAACAGCTACAATCAATGTTTTTCGTCATATCAGTTTTGCCGATGTGGGTTACACCGAGGAGAAACCAGTAAAAGTGGTTTGGAATAATGGCTTTGAGACATGGGAAGACACCTCGTTTATGGATTCATTACAAGGTAATGACGACGCGACATTAAAAAAGGCAGAAGGAATCTCTCATCTAGAGTTCTTCTTGGATGATGAAAAAGGACTGTTGAAAGAACTGACGTTTGTAGATACACCTGGTACGGATGCTGTAGTGGGCAGTGACGGTCAGGCCCATCAACACGTTACAGACCGTTTTTTTCGTCTTCGACAAAAACACTCAGAAGAGACGAACAACAAAATGGATGAAGCGGATGCTGTTATTTATCTTGTGGGAGCAGTGGCTGGAGCTAATCAAAAACAGTTCTTGACCGATTTCCAAAACACAACGGCTGGAGCTTCCGCTCTTAATGCATTGGGAGTACTCTCTAAAGTAGATATTGATGAGAACCTGTTGTCTCGCCGACATGAACAAGCCGAATATGTTGCCAATAGTTTGAAAGATGTTCTGTATACGGTCATCCCTATTTCGGCTGGCATGAACGAGGCAATTGCAAACAATAAAGTTAGATACCCAGCTCTTCAACAATGGCTAAAAAAAATGCCGAAGGCTGCGTTTGACATTTTTATGCGAGCCGACAGCTACTATTTTACAGAAAACGCCAACTACCTAAATGTCATGTATCAGGATTCTGATCAACTTCCGCCTTCAATCGAAGAACGTCGTTCCATGAAAGGTGATATTCAGTGGTCTTTGTTTAGAGCGATTTCGCGTGAACTATATTATTCAGACGATGTGGAATCTGCTATGGTAAACCTCTACGATATCGCCAATATCGAGGCTGTTCGCAAGACTATTAATGACAGGTTTTTCAAACGAAGTAAGATAATCAGGTGTAATAGAATTCTGAAGGATTTGCAGAAAATAGTTTTGAGAATTAAAAGGTCAGTATTCGTTGAATTGCGCAGTAACCGAGCAGATTATGAGGCATGGCGGTCGATTATTTCCATGGGAGAATCTGATTTCACAAAAAATTCGGCAGATAGTTTGCGACGTTTTATTAATTTACAACTTCCTTCACTTGATGCAATTGACAAATTAGAATCCGAATTTCTTGAACACCTCATATTGCCACTTGAAGAATTGCAGCAAGAGATAGATGGTATTGACAGAGAGTTCCAACTTCTGTCAACACTTCAGTCTCGTCGAAATATGTGGTCAGAAAATGATTATGAAGAATTGTGCCAAGTATTGGGTTTATATGGTATAAGGGAGATGCATAGTATGTATGATGATGCAGTAGAGAGGCAATCTTATTGGCAATCTAAAGCTGTTAGATTGAGAGATCGTCGCGACCAGGCAATTGCTGAATATGCAGTAGATTGTTACGAGGAATTGATTAAGGATTTAAAAAGATAGTAAGATGAAAAAGATACACAAACTTTTTAGAATGATTGCCTTTATATTTAGTGGTAATGATAATGAAACTAATCAGCCGAATAATCCGATAGTCCCTTTTCCTATACTACAACCACTAAAGGAAGAAACAAATATCGAAACGACAGAGGATATGAATGATAATCAAGTTTATGTACAAGACACATCTGATTTTTCCAATAATGTAGTTCCTCAACAGGAAGACGCTATTGTTTTTGCTGAAATTGAACCTATCAAAGTAAATAACGAAAAGGAGCAAGAAGAAACAACTATCAACGAGACAAGTACAGAACAGGACAATTACAAAACTCTTTTGTCCTATACGGTAGACACAGTAAAGTATTATGACCAAATAGCCGAACAGGTGCAGAGCCGAGACATAAAAACCCTTTTGGACGATGTATGCAGAAAAATGATTGAAAATCTTATTCTGTCGGGCTGTAAACCCATTGATGATCCTCAAGGTGAATATGATATGACAAAACACAAAGTTGTCCCATTCCAGATTGTACAAGAAGGCACTGTTTATTCCAATCTAATTCGTCCTGGTGTTGAATATAATGGCGAAGTGAAACTTTTAGCAATCATTAAATTATCTGAATATGAAAAGCAATAAATGTGGCTCTAATAATCTTGAGAGAGCAAAATCTTACAGCAATAATGGTGATAAAACGGACAAAATGAAACATTGTTTTCTATTAGTTCATTTTGAAAATAAGAACCAGTAATAATTTCATGCACGAATAAAATAACAATTATGAATTGTCCTAATTGCAACAAAGAAGTCAATCCTGAATGGATATCGTGTCCTCATTGTGATTTCCATCCAACAAGATGTACAAAGTGTGACGAGCTTTTGTGGATTCCTATGGATGCCAAGTTTTGTCCAAATTGTGGCACTCCAATAAAGCATCCTTACAATAAAGAATTATCTTATCATAACTTAATGAATAGACTATATATGCCTCTATCTAATGAATATTAGTTGAAGTAAATAAACTATAAAATATCAATATTATGAGTAGGTATAATAAATTCGAAGATTTCATGCAAGCCGTCATAAATGACGCAGATGAAAAATGTCAAAGAAAGTATGGTAAATCGTTGGCAGAAGCCTATCAAGTTAAACCTAGCATTACTAGTATAGTCCAAAGAATTATTGATGCTGGATGGTGGGTTTTCGTTGCTCTTGTGGCACTTTTAGTCCTAGGCCCAATAGCATTTGGAGGGGCTTTGCTCGCATTTGTTTCAACTCCAGCTGGTATTATTGTTGTAGGGGCACTTGCTGCTGCTGGTGGTATAGGTGGTATCCGGTTATTGTATAAAAATAGGATTTTGCCCATTGCCGTAAAGGAAACGGGGGAAATTTATAAGAATGAATATAACAATCATATCAATGAAATATCGTATATTGATGGATTGGTTTCACGTGCTTCTGACACTTTGCTTAGCAAAGCTACTAGGTTTTTATAAGAACAGTTGAAAAAAACTGTTTTTCAAATGATATATATATACAAATGGCTCAAGTAGGCAAAGAAAAACATATTAATGGCAAAGACACCAATGTCATTGTAGGGTCTATAGTAGTTTTCTTCGTGGCAATTTGTGTTATTTTAGTTCTTGAATTTGCTAGGTTCAAGAGTTTTTGTAAATTTGATTTTGGAGCACTCATTACGGGATTCGCTTTTTCAGCAACTATTATGATGTTTTATGCCCAAAGCACGATTATGATACAACAGCAGATAGAGAACACCTTTTTTCTGATGTTAGGTCAGTGGCGAGACATTGCTAATAATATTGAATTTGGGCAAAACTGGTTCCGGGGCAGGAATGTTTTCAAAGATTTGTACAATAGATTAATCGAGTTTAATAAATTGAAACAGAGACAAAATCCATCTAAAAATCAATATGACATTTTTGTTGAATTTAAGAATTTGAATAAAGAGGAATACCAATTATTAGAAAATTACTATATTAATTTTATTCGGCTTTTGGAATACATTGACAGTAGAAATCGCTTGGTTTTGTCTCAAGAAAAAAAAGTTGAATACACAAAGATACTTAAGGCTCAACTTTCGACATATGAGGAAAGAATGCTTCTATGTCATTACTTTATTTTTATTATCAATGATGGTGTTATTATGAAGGAGGGTGAACAGGATAGTGATAGCCAAGACTGGGCATATCTAATAGGTAAATATGGGATTCTTAATCAATGTATACAGAGTATTCTGAATGGAACAACCGATGATGTTGAAAATGAACAAAGTATGATTCATTATGCAATGTGTATGTATTCAACTTTTTTGAAAAATTTGTGTTCATAAACCAGTCAATTACATCAAATCACAACTAATACTTGTTTTAATCATGGCAATCAATAATGATAAAAAGTACTCGACCGGAATTGACGGTCTTGATTCTTTGCTTTATGGGGGAATTCACTTGGAATTTGACGGAGATCAAGGAGCCCCAGTAAACAGTGACGGCGGTCTTCTGATATTGAATCGTGGAAAACACGGTGTCAATAAGGTACACTTAGCCATGCAAATGTGCGAAGGTTTGCAATTAGCGATGAAGGAGAAAAAAAAACAAGAGCATGGATATATAGAAGGTATTTTTGGAAATGGAGGTGAAGAAAAGAAAAACAAAGATATTCTCTTTTTCTCGCTGAATAAGAATACAGAGAGACTAAGAGATACATATATCGGGTTTTATTTACAGCGTCTTATTAATGATATTCAGGTTTTAAAGATGGGGAAAGATGACTTTGACACTGAAATACAACATTTTGTATGGGAAGAGGGTTCGGAACTTGAGAATTATTCTGGCAAACTAAAAAATGAGGATGGTTTTAGTAATGAAGGAGTCCTTGGACAAATAAAACAAGGCATCAAGGATGGTATGGTGTTCTATGACGATAGAACTCATGGTTTGTGTTTGAAATCTGCAAATGGCGATACTTTGGTGCTATATACCCTCAAAATGGAAGAAACTGCAAAAGAAATGAACATAGCATTTGTTGGGAGAAAAGAACCGGAATTAAATGATGAAAATTATGTAAATAATACGATGAAGGGTTTTGATAAAATGATAGGTTCATTAAAGAACTTATATGAAAATCGGTGCAGTGAAATTAATGAAAAGATAAAGAAAGCAGAACAAGAATTAAAGGGTATTAAGGATAATGATAAACCAAGAACAGATAATGAGAACGAAAGGTTTGCTAAAATAACATTCGAGTTAGAAAGTCTACTAAAAGAAAAAAAAGACAAGTCGTTCAACTGTGTCATGATAGATGGTTTATCAAGACTAACTGAGGATGAAATAGGGAAGTGCTCGTTTTCCGTTTTGACTGATACGTTGAGATGTATATGCAAGGTCGGTGTCATTACAGCAGACGAAAAGTTGGCACCATCGGGCATAGCGGTGGATATTGTCTTTGATATGGAAATACATGAGGAACATAATCCAGACTGCGTCCAATATGCCCTAAGAATATCTAAGTGTCTATACCAAAAAAACGTGTATGGGTGGCATAGCTATAAAATGCGACGGACAGGTATCGTTGTAATACCTAGTCTGCATTTTCAGATGAATAGTCGTTTTCACATGGATGATGCTATTCAGGATGCAAGAATGGATATTGGAGACATTCCTTATAACTATTGGATAAACGAAATTGCAGCTGATGCAAATAAGGGATCAAGCATTTATATTCACCAAGAGTCAGATTATGGACAATTAAATAAAGGCGAACTTTTTGCGTTGAGTGTTGATAAGATGGATAGTGGAATACATTTGATTAAAAAGGTTAAGACTTTAATAAAACAAGGGACAGGAAACCATATTTTGTTCATTGACTTATCTCGCACAAGGAAAGAATTTTATGATAATTATATCAATACAATTGTTGAGCTTAGAGATTACGTAAAATGTAATAATGAAAAGAGTGACGCTAAGAAAATACACTTGTTTAATTTCCGGCCAGGTCACATACACGATGATGATTTTTTATACACTATTGAGAAACAAGTGCGAGCAATTATTCGTGAGAATTATCAAGTTGATGGTAATAAACTCAAAGAGAATGAACTAAAAGATTTCTACAAGAACATTCACCTCGTTATAGGAGACATCAACTATATCAACTTTGCATACCCATGTCTTAATAGAGATAACCTTTTGTTGCCTGCAATATCAAACTTTACTAAAAAACACCATATGATTAATTTTATATATTCAACTGCTAGCTGGGAAATATCGATTATGGATAAGGAAAAAGAGCTTTACCAACAAATGAAAGTGGTTTCGACTATGCTTTTCTGACACATGCCGTTACCTTGTTTTCATCTTGGCCTAGCCGGCTAATCATTTTTTTACATTCTATTCAGACACACTAGTTGAAACATTACCAATGATTATGAAGTTTTCAGGGTCGCAATGCCGTGGGGACGGCTTGCGGCCTTTTGTATTGGAAAAAATGTTTATTTTTGCAACGATATAAAAGAACGATGAGGAAGTTCAACATGAAAAAGCCTGATCAATATATTATTCAACGAGGCAAGAAGCTGGCCTTTCTTCTTCGTCATGATAGGAGTTATCCATTTGATGCCCACGGCTGGCGTGAAGTGAGTGACCTAATGAAAAATCATGGTTATACGATAAAGGAGCTTGAAGAGATTGTGGCAACAAACAACAAGCAGCGTTACGAGTTTTCTGAAGACAAATGTCGGATTAGGGCTCGACAAGGACATAGTGTCCATGTGGATGTGGAACTGGAGGAGAAGATGCCGCCAGACACGCTCTATCATGGAACGGCAAAGGCATTCTTAGACTCCATCTTGGAGAAGGGCATAGTAAAAGGCAACCGTTTATATGTCCACTTGTCAAGTACTAAGGAAACAGCCACAAATGTCGGGAAAAGACATGGTGAGCCCGTAGTTCTTGCAATAGATGCTAAAAAGATGGCAGAAGACGGTCATCGTTTCTTCCTTAGCAGGAACGGGGTTTGGCTGACAGATTATATAGATGTTAAGTATTTAAGTTCCACTTGAAATAACAGAAAGCAATAGATAAGGATTTTGAGTAATAACCTAACAAAGGTATTTATGTACAATAGAGAATATACACCTGAAAGAATAATAGAGCTGAAGCCGAATGAGATATTTGTGTTCGGCAGCAATCTGGCCGGCTCACATGGTGGCGGAGCGGCTCAATTGGCATACAAACGCTTTGGTGCGGTATGGGGACAGGGAGTAGGCTTGCAAGGCCAGAGTTACGCCATTCCCACCATGCATGGGGGAGTGGATGCCATTCGGCCTTATGTGGACGAGTTTGTTGAGTTTGCATTTATACATTATGAATATAAGTTCCTGGTTACACCTATAGGTTGTGGGATTGCAGGATTTACTGCGGAAGAGATCGCCCCCTTGTTTGAGGATGCTATTGATTTGCCCAATGTGATACTTCCTAAAAGCTTTGTGGAAGTGATACAGCATAAGCCAAGTGTTGAGGTGAATCCCGAAATTACTTGGGACTCGGAGAAAGACTTCCTCGTCAATTACAGGCGGTTCATGGAACAAGTAGAGTTTGGAGACTCGGATGCCTATTACAAGGTAAAGGTGCTTCGAGCAAAAGAGTTCCGTAATACGGTGGAAATCGTCAACCAAGGGTGTTATGTGACGGAGACAGGTGAAACGTATGCTTTTCCTGACGATGCGGAAATGATGCGCAGGACAGTACTCTATGAGCAAGAGATTCAATTGCCTGATACAACACAAAGCTTTAGGCAAACCATTGTTGACGTGCAGAACATTGATTGCCTATATGCTGGAGTTCAGTTGAAGGAACAAGGCTATAATCCTGCTGTGCTGAATATGGCCAGTAGGCGTAATCCTGGTGGCGGTGTTACAACAGGTGCCGGAGCACAGGAAGAGACATTGTTCCGCAGGACGAACCTGTTCCGCTCTCTCTACCAGTTTGCTCCATACTCAGAGCAGTATGGCATTAAGTGCTCGCATCATCAGTATCCGCTTGACAGGAACTATGGAGGAGTATATACGCCTGATGCCATTTATTTCAGGGAAAGTGAACAGAAAGGTTATTCCTTGCTGGATAATCCTGTCAGTCTCTCGTTTATCACTGTGGCTGGTATGAACCGTCCTGATTTGACGGCAGACGGTATGATAGCAGATCATCATGTGGAGCCTATCAAGAACAAGATGCGTACTATCTTCCGTATGGGATTGGTTCATGGTCATGACTCCTTGGTGCTTGGTGCTTTGGGTTGCGGAGCTTTCCGTAATCCTCCTCGCCACGTTGCTCGTCTTTTCCATGAGGTGATGGATGAGCCAGAGTTCAAGAACAAATACCGTCGCATCGTGTTCTCTATATTAGATGACCACAATGCCCACCAAAAGCACAATCCAGAAGGGAACTTCAAGCCGTTTGTGGAAGAATTCGGGTGCTGATTAATTATAAGTAGATGGGCATAATTAGTTTACATAATAGACGTGAGACTCGAGACTGCGAGACGACGATCCCCTGAGCTTGTCGAAGGGTGTCCCGTGTCCCGAAGTCCCGCATCCCGTTTCAAAACAATATGCAGTTTAATTTTGAATAGTTACTTATCATAATAATTACATTTTATTGGGGATTTGTTTAACTGAAACCTGCTGAAACGCATTTTAAAAATCTTATTTCAGCAGTTTTCAATATTGAAAGTTGCTGAAATAAGATTTTTGTTTACCTTTGCAGCAGATTTCAAAATGCAAAAGATGATGGAAACCAAGGGCAAACTGATAGGTAGAGAATTGGAACGCAAGCAGTTGGAGGAATATATCGAATCCGATAGGTCGGAGTTTGTTGCCGTTTATGGTCGGAGGAGGGTGGGAAAGACCTTCCTTATTCGGCAGGTGGTCGGCAACAAGGCCTGTTTTTCCCTCACGGGCATGGAGAACGCCGACATGAAAGACCAACTCGCCAACTTCTTCTTTACCCTGCGGAGGGTGTTCCCCAAAGCGACACAGCCCACCTCGTGGATTGAGGCCTTTGATGAATTGGAAACCTATTTGGAGCATCGGCCCAAAGGAAAGAAGATTATCATCATCGACGAACTTCCGTGGTTGGATACCGTCCGCTCCAAGTTCATCGCCGCATTGGAATGGTTTTGGAACGGCTGGGCCTCGGCTCGCGACGACATCAAACTCATCGTTTGTGGCTCGGCCACCTCGTGGATGATTGACAACATCATCAACAACCGTGGCGGCCTCCACAATCGCAAGACGCACCAAATTTATGTGGCCCCGTTCACGCTCAACGAGAGCCAACGTTATTTCAAGGCTTTCGGCTTCGGCTACCGCCAGAAGGAAATCGCCGAGTGCCACATGGTGATGGGCGGCGTGGCCTACTACTACTCGCTGATGCTCCCCGAAGAGAGCGTGGCTCAAAATATCGACAGGCTGTTTTTCGCTGCCAACGGCGAGTTGCAGAGCGAGTTCGAGAACCTCTACCGTTCACTTTTCAAGAGGGCTGGCGACCATATCACCATCGTTTCGGCCATGGCCACAAAAGCCAAAGGCCTGACCCGAAAGGAAGTGCTTGAACTGACCCAACTGAACAACAACCTGAAATTCACCAAGACCTTGGAAGAGTTGGAGAAATGTGGCTTCATCCGCAGCTATGTCCCGTTTGGCAAGGCGAAACGCGATGCGCTTTTCCAATTGACCGATGCCTTCACGCTGTTCCATTTCCACTTTGCCAACGAGAACAAGTACCAAGATGAAGCCTTCTGGACTCATTCGCTCAACAGTCCGCGTTATAGGGCTTGGAGCGGTTATGCCTTCGAAATGCTTTGCCTGAACCACATTGCCCAAATCAAGCAGGCATTGGGGATTTCGGGCATCCAAAGCCGCGCCTGTTGCTGGGTGGGGAAAAACGACACGAAGGGCAAGGGAGCGCAAATAGACCTCATCATCGACCGCGCCGACCAGACGGTCAATATCTGTGAGATGAAGTTCTCGCGCTCGCCTTACGAAATCACCAAGTCAGACGACGAGGATTTCGACAACAAATTAGCCGCTTTCCTCCAGCAAACCAAGACCACAAAATCGCTGATGCTGACGCTTGTGACGAGTTTCGGAATTGTCAATAATAAATATAGTGGACATATTCAGAATCAGGTCGTTATGGGAGACTTGTTTAACTGAAACCTGCTGAAACGCAATTTGAAAATCCTGTTTCAGTAGTTTTCAAATTTCAAAATGCAAATGAAATCCAAGTCAAAAAAGCCAGAAAACATGGCACATGATTTGTATAGTTGTGAAATAACAAAAATGTAATAATGATACTATGAACAACAGAGAATTTACCCCCGAGAGAATCTCGGAACTAAAACCGAATGAGATATTCGTATTTGGCAGCAATCTGGCTGGTTCACATGGCGGCGGAGCCGCTTGGATAGCCCATGAACGTTTTGGTGCCATCATGGGACAAGGCGTTGGCCTGCAAGGACAAAGTTATGCTATCCCCACGATGCAGGGCGGGGTGAAAACCATTAAGCCCTACGTGGATGACTTTATCGCCTTTGCAAAGGCTCACCCGGAACTTAAGTTCTTCGTGACGAAAATCGGATGTGGCATTGCAGGATTCAGGATTGACGAGATTGCGCCATTATTTTATCATGCTGTTGATTGCGAGAACATTGTTCTGCCCAAGGAGTTTGATGACATTGTGCAGGATATTCACAACCGTTTCATTGAATCGTTCGACAAGGACGCTGACCGTACATCATGGTGACAGAACAATTTCATACACTAGACATTCGTTCGAATGGAGAATATCCTTCGAACGTGTTGAGCAACCTTTGCAGTAATGGATTCCGTTTCGATGGGGTGGTATGTAGCAGTATGGAGGGCTTTCTCCAATCGCTGAAGCACAAGGACAAGGACAAACAGTTGCAGCTTTGCTCGATGAAGGGCGGCAACGCTCGGAAGCATAGCGTAACATCTTGGCAGACCGACCAAATCGTTTGGTGGAAAGGTGTGGCTATTGACCGCCAAAGCGAAGAGTACCAAAAGCTTTTGCGTAGGGCTTATCAAGCCATGTTCGACCAAAGCGAGCGGTTCCGTGCTGCATTGATGCAGACGCGAGGGATTACGCTGACGCATACAAGTGGTGAAACAAATCCTTATAAGACCATCTTGACCGCACAGGAATTCTGTCAGATACTCACAGAGATGCGCGATAATTATGATAAGCGCGATAAAGGTATTGAGCGTAAGAAGCGTGTGTTTGTGGATATGGATAATGTGCTGGTGGATTTCGAGTCGGGGTTAGCGCAAGTTGACGAGGAGATAAAGAAGGAATATGAGGGTCATTTAGACGAGATTCCAGGGGTGTTTGGTTTGATGAAGCCGATAGATGGAGCTATAGAGGCTATGCATGAGTTGCAGAAGCAGTATGACTTATTCATATTATCAACAGCTCCTTGGAAGAACCCGTCTGCTTGGGCTGATAAAGTAGTATGGGTGACTCGATATCTTGATGATGTATTTCATAAGCGCATGATTATCACTCATCGGAAGGATTTGTGTCAAGGTGACTATTTGATAGATGACCGAGGGAAGAATGGCACAAGCGAATTTTCTGGTGAATGGATTGAGTTCGGTTCAGAGAAGTTCCCTGACTGGAAGTGTGTGCTGGATTATCTATTAGAACAAAAGCAATGAACACCCCAATCATCATCCCCGATGTCCACGGAAGAGACTTCTGGCGTTGGGCTGTGGCTCACCGCAAGGAGGAAGAGACGGTGGTCTTCTTGGGTGACTACCTCGACCCATATGAGGATGAATGGATTTATTGGAGCGATGCCTACAAAGGGCTGCTTGATATTATTGAACTGAAGCGTACGAATCCTGGTAAAGTGGTATTGCTCTTGGGCAACCACGACCTGCATTATCTTTTGCCTGGTCTTCGTGGAAGCCGATACAACGAGTATCAGGCGGAGAAGATTCGCAAGACCTTCATGGATAACATGGATTGCTTCCAGATGGCTGCAGGGTGCGAGATAAGCGGAAAGCGTTACCTCTTTACCCATGCTGGGGTCAATAAGGTTTGGGCCGAGAAACATGCTGACTTGTTTGGTCCAGTGGAAAAGATAACCGCTGAAACATTCAATCGGTTGATGTTCACAGATGAGTTTGTGGAGGCTTTGGGCGACATCTCAAAGTTGCGCTGTGGAAGTGACCATGCCGGCAGTATGGTCTGGGCTGATGTGGAAGAATTTGAGTGGAGCGAGGCGAGGCTTCCCAAGGCGATACAGGTGTTTGGCCATACCTTACAGGATAATGGACCAAGAGTAATTGACAATTCGATGTATTGTCTGGATTGTCGGAAAAGCTTTGTGCTCAATGCATCGGGAGAGATAGAACCGATTTGAGGTGATTGTCATGCAAATAGTGTGTGACAGAAAGAAATTGTTGAATACGAGGCTACAAGCGGACACTTCTGCTATGGCAAGGTTTTTGATGGATATGGTTTTTGAGAATAACAATTCAACAAAAGGAGAAATTATGAACACCAACTTCAATGCATCCCAGCTGTGGGACACCATCAAAGAGTACGCTAAGAAAGTCGGTAGGGTGGGGGCAAAACCCGTGCTGCTACTGTATTATGTGATGACGGACGAGGGTACGCCGCGTTCAGTGAAGCTTTCTGTGGGAGCGGCTTTGGCATACCTTGTGCTGCCTATCGACCTGATTTCGGGTAAGAGACATCCCATCTTAGGCCGAGTGGATGAGGCTTCGGCCATCGTGTTGGCTTATCAAAAGGTCAAAAAGAATATCACACCTGAGATGGAACGTAAGGCTGACGAAACCCTCGACAAGTGGTTCTCCGACACTACACCGTATGAGATAGTGAACGATTAAATAATTGAGTCCACTTTCTGTTTCAAAAATGGACTCAATAAGTAATTACGCCTTTGTCAATGCGGCGGCACCAAGGATGGCGGCATCGTTGTCGGGAAGTTCGGAAACGCGAACTTCTACGCTACCTTTGAAGATGAAGCACAGATGCTCTTCAAACGACTTGCGCACGGGGTTGAGCAACACATCGCCGGCTTTCACGGGACCACCGAACAGGAAAACTGCCTCGGGACCGCTGAAAGTCACGGCATTGGCCATAGCGATACCCAAGAGATACCCAGTACTTTGGAACACCTGAATAGCCAAAGGGTCGCCATATTTGGCCGCATCGCCCACCATCTTGCTGGTGAGTTCATCAGGATTGACTTTCGAAAGTGCCCCAGTGTAAGAAGGTGCTTTCTCTATCATCTCCAAGGCTGTGCGACGTATGCCAGTAGCAGAACAATAGGTCTCAAGGCAACCTTTGTTGCCGCAGCCGCATTGACGTCCATTAGGTATTAAGATAGCGTGGCCCAACTCACCTGCACCTCCAGTCTTACCTAAAACTAGTTTGCCGTCAACCACCACACCGCTGCCCACGCCTGTTCCAAGGGTGAACATAATGAAATGCTTCATGCCCCTCGCGCCGCCATAAATCAGCTCACCGTAGGCTGCCGCGTTGGCATCATTGGAGACCACCACAGGCACATTGATATGTCCCTGGAAAAGTTCCTTCAGGTTGACGATGCCTTTGAAATTGAGGTTGGAGGCGTTTTCGATGCAGCCTGTATAGTAGTTGCCTACCGGTGCAGCAATGCCGATGCCGTCAATCTCATCGACTTTGTTCTCCATCATCAACAACTTAATTTGGTCGTAGATGTCCGACACGTAAATGTCGGCATCAAAATATTTGTTGGTGGGGAGGTTTCTCTTGGCGACGCAAACACCGTCGTCGCGCACCAGTCCGATGTCGGTGTTGGTGCCACCTACGTCGATACCTATGGAATATGTGTTCATGGTGTATAGTGTTCTAAGGGTTAAGCCAGTTCAAACTGTTCGAGGAAACGGAGGTCGTTCTCGAAGAAAAGACGCAAGTCGTTGATACCGTATTTCAGCATGGCGATACGTTCAACACCCATACCGAAGGCAAATCCAGTGTATTTCTCAGGGTCAATGCCGCTGGCGATAAGGATGTTGGGGTCGCACATGCCGCAGCCCAGAATCTCAACCCAGCCGGTGTGCTTGCAGATATTGCAGCCCTTGCCGCCACAGATGTTGCATGAAATGTCCATCTCAGCTGAGGTCTCGGTGAAGGGGAAGTAAGAGGGACGGAAACGTACCTTGGTGCCTTCACCAAAGAACTCCTGCACGAAGTGGTATAGAGTCTGTTTCAGGTCGGCAAAGGAGACGTTCTCATCGATATATAGACCTTCAATCTGATGGAAAATGCAATGGGCGCGGGCTGAGATAGCCTCGTTGCGGAACACACGGCCCGGGGCGATGATGCGGATGGGCGGTTGTTGCTTCTCCATAGCACGCACCTGAACGCTGGAAGTGTGGGTGCGCAGTAGGATGTCAGTGGGCTTGTTCTCGTTGGGGTCTTTTTGGATGAAGAAGGTGTCCTGCATATCACGTGCTGGATGGTCGAGAGCGAAGTTAAGAGCGGTGAACACATGGTAGTCGTCCTCAATCTCTGGACCTTCGGCAATGGTGAAACCGAGATGCTCGAAAATCTCGTTGATGTCGCGGCGGACAATCGACAAGGGGTGACGGGCACCACGCATCTCGTTGGCGGGCATGCTCATGTCGAAGCCGGCATCGTTGCTGTGCTGGCTCTCAAACTTCTGTAGCTGTTCCTCCACCTTTTCCTGCACCGTGTTTTTCAGTTCGTTGAGGCGCATTCCCATCTCCTTGCGGAGGTCAGGGGCTACGGTTTTGAAGTCGGCAAATAGGGCAGGGATGATGCCTTTCTTGCTCAAATAAGTGATGCGGAAGTTCTCCAAGGCGTCTTTGCTGTCGGCCTGGAAGTCGCGCACCTGGTTCAGTATGTCTTCGATTCTTTCTTTCATGGGATTTGACGATTATTGGCAGCAGCTTTTGGTTTTTCCGTCGCCTTTTTTCTCACAGGGTTTCTGGCAGCCTTTTTGGCCGTTCTCAATGGTGATGGAAATGATGGTGACAGGTTCAACAGGGACATCCATATTGCCGGTCTTCACGTTGGCGATCTTGTCCACCACATCCAAGCCTTCGATGACCTCACCGAACACAGTGTAGTCGCCATCGAGGTGAGGCGAGCCACCTGTGGTTTGGTAGGCTTGACGTTGACGGGCTGAGAACACTTTACCTGTGCGGCTCTCGTACATATTGAGCCAGTTTTCGTCAAACTTCTTACCTTGTATGATGTAGAACTGCGAACCGCTGGAGGCCTTCTTGGGGTTTACTTGGTCGCCTTGACGGGCAGCGGCGAGTGCACCTTTCTTGTGGAAGTGGTTGTTTTTAATCTCAGCAGGAATGGTGTAGCCTGGGTCGAGGCGTCCGTCTTTGTTTTGTCCACCTTGGATCATGAATTCCTTAATGACGCGGTGGAAAGGCGATCCGTTGTACCAACCTTCGTTCACCAGTTTGAGGAAATTGTCTCGATGCAGCGGGGTGTCGTTATACAGCTGGGCTTTGATGGTGCCCATGTTCGTGTTGATGACGACGACGGTTTCTTTGTCGTTTGCGCTTGTTGCAGTGTTTTTCTGTTGTGCCGTGCAGGTCAGTCCTGCAAAGATAAGAGCGGCTAATAACAATTTTTTCATATTTCTGTAGATTTAAATTTCTTATTCTTCTACGATTGAATAGGTAATCTCAAGTCTCAAGGGCTCGGTTGTGGTTTCGGGGCCGTTGAAGACGAGGCGGTGGGCGGTATAAGCGCCACCAGCGATACCGAGACTTAGGCCGTAGTTGTCTTCTTTGCCTAAAAGCAACTCTTGGATGTATTTCGATATGCGGAATTGGGCGCAGTGGTTGGTGAGGCTGTAGCTTCCGCCAAAGTAAGCGGTACCTTCTTGGTAGTCAGGAAGGATTGAGGTGGAGCCGGAGGCATTGAATTTCACTAAACTCAAGGTGCTGGGTTCGGTGAAACAGGTAGTGTCTACGTCGGCACCGGTGATGATGAGTTTGGCTTCGTTGATGACGATATGGCAGCCTTCGCTGAGGGTGTCAGTCCAGTGGGTGAGGGTAGGGAAGGTGATTTTGGTCTTCACGCCGCCCATGGTCTGTAGGTAAAGCTTCTGTTGGCCTAAGGCGGTGTCACCATCCAGCAACTGGTTGACGAAGTCGGGTGCGCCCTGCGTGTAGTCATGTGTGATTTGGTTAAAATAGGTGTCGGCAGAGGAGATGTAGTAGTCGTAACGTAGCGGTTTCTCAGGGGTGGCTGCGTTGTGGTAGTAGAGTTGCAACACGGTGTAGGTGTTGTTGGTGAGGTTCAGGTAGCTGACACTACCGTTGCCTGCCGAAGGGTCGCACTTCAGACAGAGGCCGTGGAATTGGCGCTTGAAAAGTGTGGGTTCCTTATAGGCCGTGCTGTCGAGTCCGATCAACATTTCGCCCAAACTGTTGCTTAATGGGATACGGATGATGGGTTGAGCTACAGTGTCGGTGCCTACGATGTTTGTTTTGGTACGGGGGCGGGGTTGGAACTGGTAGCCGTTGGCATAGTCTTCGTTTTCGAGGGCTACTTCTGTGTAATTGTAATAGCTTGTATCGGCGTTGAGAGTGTCGGCCAGCATGTATACATGGACATTCTGCCAGGTAGTAGTGTCACCGTAATACCCAGTAACGTAGAGCTGTAGTACTATTGAGTCAACCACTGGGTTTTCACCAAAGCGCTGACCGGCTGAAGAGAAGCGCAACTGTGAACAGAACCCTGCTTGAGTAAGTCCGAAGATAGGGTCGTTCATACTGCCTAACAGTCCGCTGCTGACGTTCTTGGTGCCGATAGAGTCCAAATAAGAATGGCACACCAACTCAACTTGGTTGGTATGGTAGGTGCAGATATAGTCGCTGTCCGATATCAAGCCGTTGCCGATGGTTTCGGGCGACTTCTTGCAGGCGGCGAAAGCCAAAGCCAACGCGCCTATCATTAACACGGTTCGAACAGAAACGGTCGAATGAAGAGTTTTCATCGTATGGTAAACTAAAGTGTTGTCTTATTGTTGCGAGGGTAGGAATCTTTCGTAAAACTCGTTGTAGGCCTTGCCATATTCCTCTGGACTTTGGTAGGGGAGTATGGGTTTTTTGCAGGTCTTCAGGTAAGCTGCAATCTCGGGATGAATGTGTTCGCTGCCAATAACGATACCGTCTGAATAGTCAATAGCGGCTTTGGTGAGTACGAGGTAATCGGTCTCCTTAAAGTTCTTGAGGTCTTTAGCACCGACGCCCGGCACTTTCAGTTTCTTTTCAAATCCCGGACGGAACTGTTCGTCGAAGGCATCGTCGTAAATGGAGTAGATAATCTTAGAGTCACTAAACAAGGGGTTGTCTTTCATCGAGGTGGCGCGTTTCAGGTAGAGTGGCATCAGGGCTGAGAGCCAGCCGTTGCAATGAATGATGTCAGGCGACCAGTTGAGTTTCTTTACCGTCTCAATGACGCCGCGTGAAAAGAACACACAGCGATAGTCGTTGTCCTCGCAGAAAACTCCGTTGTCATCGCGAATCAGGTACTTCTTTTTCGTAAAGAAATCATCGTTGTCGATGAAGTAGATTTGCATCCTTGCTTTTTGGATGGAAGCCACCTTGATAATAAGAGGGTGGTCGGTATCATTGATGATGAGGTTCATACCCGAGAGGCGTATCACTTCATGCAATTGGTTGCGACGCTCATTAATGGTGCCATAGCGGGGCATGAAGATGCGTACCTCTTTGCCGCTCTCTTGCGTAGCTTGGGGCAGGTGACGGCCTATGAGGCTCATCGGTGTTTCAGGCAGATAAGGGGTGATTTCTTGATGGACGAAAAGTACTCTTGTCATGTCGTATGCTCTTTCTATTCTTCTATTTGGAAACTGCAAAGTTACGGAAAAATTATGAAAACAGGGTCAAAAAAAATACATTTTGTTGATTTTAGCGGTTTTATCTCTATCTTTGCCGACTCAAACCGCAGCGTGCTATGGAATACGAACACTTTGAAAATCAGGAACACGAGTGGGAGTCGAACCTCAAGGTCACCGAAGGTGTGGATGATCCCATCCAGGTCAACCCCAACGCTTTGGAGCGTATGAAACGGAACCAACAGCAGCTTATGCCGTTGGACTATTACGTCGAGGGCATCCTCAAGGGCGATCGAGTGGCGTTGAGTAAGGCCATCACCTTGGTGGAGAGTGCTTTGCCCAAGCATCAGGACTTGGCACAGCAGATCATTGCGGCCTGCTTGCCCCATGCAGGGAAAGCCCTGCGATTGGGCATTACGGGAGTCCCAGGTGCAGGCAAGAGTACCTTCATTGAGGCATTAGGCGTGCATCTCTGCGATAAGGGACAGAAGCTGGCGGTGCTGGCTATCGACCCTTCCAGCCAGCGCTCGAAGGGGAGTATCTTAGGCGACAAGACGCGTATGGAGAGCCTCTCGGTACATCCTAACGCCTACATCCGTCCTTCGGCTTCGGCAGGTACCTTGGGTGGTGTGGCACGAAAGACCCGTGAGACCATCATCCTTTGCGAAGCGGCTGGTTATGATACCATCTTTGTGGAGACCGTAGGCGTGGGCCAGTCGGAAGTGGCTGTGCATTCTATGGTCGACTTCTTCCTTTTGATATTAATTAGTGGTGCTGGTGACGAGCTGCAAGGCATCAAACGCGGCATCATGGAGATGGCCGACGGCATCGCGGTGAACAAGGCCGATGGCGATAACGTGATGCGGGCTAATCGCGCCGCTGCCGAGTGTCGCAACGCATTGCACCTGTTCCCCCTGCCTGAGTCGGGACAAGAGACTAAAGTGATGACCTGCTCAGCACAGACGGGATTCAATATCGATGAAGTGTGGCAGATGGTCGCTGATCACGTGCAGGCCATTCGAGACAACGGCTACCTCTTTAGGAAACGTGCCCAGCAGGACGTGCAAATGATGTACGACTCGATGGACAGCGCCTTGAAGAGCGACTTCTATCAAAACCAACTGGTGGCAGACCTCCTTCCCTTGGTCGAAAGTGACGTTCGTAGCCAAAGGCTGAGTGCCTATATCGGCGCGCAGAAGCTGTTGGACGCTTATTTCAATATGTTGAAGAAATAGAAAATATTTGTCATAGATGTGATTTTAACAATAATAACTGTTTAGGAGATGAAACGAATTTGCCTATGGATGCTTGCAGCCATCCTTTTCTGCTGTACGCTTGAGACTCGGGCACAAGATGAAGGAGTCGACCTGTATTTTAATGTCAGTGAGATGCCAGATTTGATTAAATGCCTGCCTGCACCGCCAGATACCATCGGGACGGACTTTGCCAATGATATCATGCGTTATATGTGGGGCAAGACGCAACGCAACGACCTGGAACGTGCCGCCCTTGTGTTTCGTGATGCTGTTTGGAACTACGACTCACTCTTTGCAGTGTTCAGCGTACCTTTCGGTCTTGAAATCTCCAAGGAAGGTACACCTGAGATATACAAATTATTGATCAATGGCTTATCGACCATTGACCAGACACGCGTCAAGCCGAAAGCGTTCTACCATCGCAAACGTCCGTTTGAACGGTTCCATGAGCACATGCTCACGAGATATGAAGAGGCTGAATTGTCGGGCGAGGGGTCCTATCCCTCTGGACACAGTCAACGTGGCTATAGTATCGCCTTGTTGCTTTCCGAGATTAATCCCGACAACGCCGACACTATTATGGCGCGAGGTTATATGTATGGTGAAAGCCGTGTGATTGCAGGTGCCCACTGGCAGAGTGACGTCGATGCCAGCCGACTTTGCGCAGCCATAGGACTGAGCCGTCTTCACACCAGCCCCGTTTTCCTCGCGCAGCTCGAAAAAGCCCGTACAGAGTTCCAAAGGCTGACGGGCAAGATGTCGCCTACCGACGATGCCAGCCAGTTTGTCAATCTGGCTGAAGCCATTCCCGATGTCATACTGGAAATCCGTTATTACAGCACCTATAACTTCGTTGGAACACGTGTGGACGGTTATGAGGAACCCGTTGCACTGCTCACCAAGCAGGCTGCCGATAGCCTTCGTGCTGTAAGCGAAGATCTGAAAAAACAAGGCTATCGTCTGAAGATTTTCGATGCCTACCGTCCGCAGTGTGCTGTCGATCACTTTGTGCGTTGGGCCGCCAATGTTAACGACACGCTCATGAAGCCCTATTTTTATCCCAAAGTGCCGAGAAACAAACTCTTCGAATTAGGCTACATTGCCAGAAAAAGCGGTCACACACGCGGTTCAACCGTCGATTTGACCCTCTTTGATATGGCTACGGAGAAGGAAGTCGATATGGGCGGCACTTTCGATTGGTTTGGTGAGGAAAGTCACCCCGATTTTGGAGGTAATCCCACAACTGGGAAGTACAGGAAAAACGAGCATATCACAGCTGAGCAGTTCCACAACCGCATGATTCTGCGCAATGCCATGTTGCGTCATGGTTTCAAGCCTATTCCTGAGGAATGGTGGCACTTCACCTTGAAAAACGAGCCGTTCCCCAATACCTATTTCACCTTCCCGGTTAAGAAATTACAGTAAGAATAGGAAGTAAACGCGTACACATCACGGTTTTAATTCATCCAGATTTCGATATACTTCCTCTCGCACATGCTGTTCAGCCTCGGTGAAGGGCCCTTGACCCATCTTCTCGAGCACGAGTTCGTATGCTTTTACCAAATTAGGGCCTTCTTCGCCGTTGGCTTCCATCTCTTTGGCGTCATTGAAAGCAATCATCCAGTCTTTTAGTGCCATTTTTGTCGCTTTTTGTGGTTAATATTTGATGCAAAAGTAAGAAAAATTGTTGGTTGATAGAATTAATTGTTACTTTTGCATTTTTGAATAAACAAATAATACCATGTGTGGAATTGTAGCTTACATCGGCCCACAGGATGCCTATCCCATTCTCATTGAGGGATTGAAACGCCTGGAATATCGCGGTTACGACAGCGCTGGCGTAGCCCTGTTGAATGAAAAAGACGAACTGAACGTCTATAAGTCGAAAGGAAAGGTCTCTGATTTGGAGGCTTTTGCGTCAACAAAAGACATCAGCGGACATATCGGAATCGCTCATACCCGTTGGGCCACCCATGGTGAGCCGAATACGGTGAACGCCCACCCGCACCGCTCGCAGTCGGGCAACATCGCCCTTATCCACAACGGCATCATCGAGAACTACATGAGCCTGCGCAAAGAGTTGGAGAAACGCGGATTCACCTTCCAGTCGTCAACCGATACCGAGGTGCTGACCAACCTCATCGAGGATGTGCAGCAAAGCGAACATGTTGACCTCTTCGAGGCCGTCCGTATCGCCTTGAACCATGTGGTCGGTGCTTACGCTATCGTCATCTTGGAGAAGGGTCATCCTGACCAACTGATTGCCGCCCGCAAGGGTAGCCCAATGGTGATTGGTATTGGCGACGGTGAGTATTTCATCGCTTCCGATGCTACTCCTATCGTGGGTCGCACCCAGAAAGTGGTTTATCTTGAGGATGAACAGGTGGTGCGCATCAAGCTGAATGAGGAAATGCACATCAAGACCATCCAGGATGTGGAGGCTATCCCCTACGTTCAAGAGTTGAAGATGAACCTCGACAGCATTGAAAAGGCCGGCTTCGACCACTTCATGATGAAGGAAATCTATGAGCAGCCCACCATCGTGCGCGACACCATGCGTGGCCGTCTGCATCCCGAAGCCAACACGGTCCGTTTGGGCGGCATCGTCAACTATGAGAAGCAATTGCTCTATGCTGATAATATCGTTTTCGTGGCCTGTGGTACCTCGTGGCATGCAAGCTTAGTGGGTAGCTACCTGATTGAGAATCTGGCCAAGATTCCGGTCAAGGTGGAATATGCCTCCGAGTTCCGCTATCGCAATCCTGTCATCACGCCTCACGATGTGGTGATTGCCGTCTCGCAGTCGGGAGAGACTGCCGACACGCTGGCTGCCATCCAGTTGGCAAAGGAAAAAGGCGCTGTGGTGCTGGGTATCTGTAACGTCATTGGTTCCTCCATTTCGAGAGTCACCGATGCGGGTATCTACACCCATGCGGGTCCTGAAATCGGTGTGGCTTCCACTAAAGCCTTTACCTCGCAAGTGACGGTGATGGTGATGCTGGCCTTACGTCTCGCCGAGCTGAAAGGCTCGCTGAAGGACGAGGAACGTGCCGCCTTTATTCAGGAACTTGACCGTATCCCCGAAAAGATGCAATGGACTCTTGACCATAGCGGTCACGTGAAGGATATTGCGGAGAAATACAAGGACGTTCGTAATATGCTTTATCTGGGTCGTTTGCAGAACTATCCTGTCGCCCTTGAAGGTGCCTTGAAGTTGAAGGAAATTTCCTACATCCACGCCGAAGGTTATCCTGCTGCCGAGATGAAGCACGGTCCCATCGCCTTGATTGACAAGGATATGCCTGTAGTCTTCATCGCTACCAACCATAGCACTTACGAGAAGGTAATCAGCAATATACAAGAGGTGAAAGCTCGTAACGGAAAAATTATTGCCATCATCAGCGAGAAGGACGTGATTGCTCGCCGTATGGCTGACTATGTCATTGAAATTCCTGAGACCGAGTGCCTCTACTCGCCGCTGTTAGCTACCATCCCGCTGCAAATCCTGGCTTACCACATCGCTGTGATGCGCGGCTGCAATGTTGACCAACCGCGTAATTTGGCCAAATCGGTTACAGTTGAATAAATCTTTCAATCTGAAATACAAAATCTTTAAATCCAACGTAATGGACCAAAGAATTGCCATGAACCCTAATCGTCTGGTGCAGTACCTTCAGAAGCCTGCAGCAGAGTTCACTCGCGCCGACATCATTCGTTACTGCGAGGAAAACCAAATCGAATTCATCAACTTCCACTATTGTGGCTGGGATGGAAAACTGAAGACCTTGAACTTCGTGATTCACAACGCCGAACATCTGGAGAACATCCTCTCGGCTGGTGAGCGTGTCGATGGTTCAAGCCTGTTCCCCTTCATCGAGGCGGGTAAGAGCGACCTGTATGTGGTGCCGAAATACCGCACGGCCTTCCTCAATCCGTTCTCGGAGGTACCAGCTGTCGATCTCCTTTGTTCGTTCTACAACCGCGACGGCGAGCCTTTTGAGAGCTCACCGGAGTACATCCTCCGCAAAGCCCACGAGGTCTTCAAGAAGACCACGGGCCTGCAAATGGAGACGATGGGCGAGCTGGAATACTACATCATCGCTGAAGATGAACAAATTTATGAAGTGCCTGATCAGAGAGGTTATCACGAAAGTGCCCCGTTCAACAAGTTCACTGAATACCGCGTGGAGGCCATGCGCCTTATCGCTCAGGCGGGTGGCTTGATTAAGTACGGTCACTCGGAGGTGGGTAACTTCACCTACGACGGCAAGATTTACGAGCAGAACGAAATCGAGTTCCTGCCCACCAACATTGAGGATGCTGCCGACCAACTCGTGGTGGCCAAGTGGATTATGCGTCAGCTGGCCTATCAGTATGGCGTCACCCTGACCTTCGCCCCGAAGATTACTGTGGGTAAGGCCGGTTCAGGTATGCACGTCCACTGCAAGTTTACCAAGGACGGCAAGAGCGTGATGGTGAAGAACGGCGAACTGACCGACTATGCCAAGAAAGCCATTGCCGGCTACATGGTGGCTGGTACCTCGCTGCCTGCTTTCGGCAATCCCAACCCGCTGTCGTTCCTGCGCTTGGTGCCTCATCAGGAAGCTCCCACTTCACTTTGCTGGTCCTATTCGAACCGCAGCGCCCTCGTGCGTGTGCCGCTCGGCTGGATCAACAACGGCAAGGATATGGCCGCCAATGCCAACCCCTTGGAGAAGAAGTCGAACAAGGATTTCAGCGAGAAGCAGACCTTCGAATGGCGTGCTTCCGACGGTTGCGCCGACATGTACCTGCTGATGGCTGCCCTCTGCGCCGCTGCCCGTCACGGATTCGAGATGCCCAACGCCCTCGAAATTGCTGAGAAGACCTACGTCGGCCTCGGTGTCAACATCCACGACGACAAGAACAAGGAATTGCAGGAGTCTCTGGAACAACTGCCCGACAGCTGTGTGGCTGCCGCCAAGGAACTGGAGAAAGACCGCGAGATTTACACCGCCAAGGGTGTGTTCTCCGACAGCATCGTCGACTACATGATTAAGTTCCTCTCCGATTTCAACGATGCCAACCTGCGCGCTGAATTGGGTAGCGACACGAAGAAAATCCTGAAACTGGTGAATGAGAACATTCACGTGGGATAATTAACTTTTTGCGGACGTATGTGATGCGTCCCTACAAATGAAAACGGCCATGATAAAGGAAAGATTCAATGGGAAAATCCTCCTTTATTGTGGCCTTTTCCTTTGGCTTGTTCTCAACCTCATACAAGGAATCTTCACTGAGGTTCACGAGGATGAGGCTTATTATGCCCTTTTTGGCGAACACCTCTCTTGGGGCTATTTCGACCATCCGCCCATGGTGGGGCTGATGGCCTATTTGAGCAGTTTGCTTTTTTCAGGGACCTTGGGGATTAGGTTTTTTACTGTTGTTGCCTCGTGCGTTACCTTATTAATAGTTTGGAAGATAGCTGCGGCTGATGGTATTGCTGAAGGTTCATGTGCGAAAGGCTTCGTTCCTCGCCATGGCGCGAAGCGGTTGATGCTTTTTTTCACTTTGGCTTGCTCCGTTGTGATGTTCAACCTTTATGGTTTCGTCACTACACCCGATGTGAGTTTACTGCTGTTCTCGGCTTTATTCTTATTAATCTATCAGAGGTATTGTGTCGACTCTTCTTGGAAGAATGCTTTATTGATGGGCTTGCTGATGGCTTTGATGGTCTACAGCAAATATCACGCTTTCTTGTTGTTGGGATTGATTGTGCTATCCAATCTCAAGTTGTTGAAAGACGGAAAGTTTTGGGTGGCCTGCCTCGTGGCTTTGGTCTTGCTGATGCCGCATATCCTTTGGCAGGTTCAGGCAGACTTTCCCAGTTTGCGCTATCATCTTTCGGGGCGCAGTGAGCCGTTTCGCTGGAGCTATTTCTTAGAGTATCTACCCAATCAGTTGTTGGTATTCAATCCATTTACCTTAGGGGCTGTGGTCTTCGTCATTGCGAGCGAAGCGAAGCAATCCAGGGCAACAAGCCCGCAGTACGTCTTTGAGCGCGGCTTGCGCTTTATTCTTGTCGGTTTCTTCCTCTTTTTCTGGCTTATGTCCTTCCGAGGCCACGTGGAACCACATTGGACGGCAGTTTGCTCTATCCCCGTGGTAGTGTTGGTATACAGGAAAGCTCTTGTCGACTTGAAATTACGGAAATACATCCGTAGATTCGTCCTGCCCTCTTTGTTATTGGTGGCCTTGATGCGTATGGCGCTTCTGACGCCGCTTTCAGCCTCCTTCGGTTTCTATGGCAAGGAGTCTCGTTACCAAGCTATTGCCTCAGCGGCAGGGGAGCGGCCTGTGTTGTTTCAAGGCTCATTCCAACAGCCGGCTTTGTACCATTTCTTTACGGGAAAGGAAAGTTCAACCTTGCGTTGCTACTATGACCGCGCCACACAATATGACCTGTGGCAGTTCGATAACGTCTGGATAGGCAAATCCGTTTTGGTTTGTGATGCCGCTTCGTCTCAAATGTATCAAGTCGGAGACGTGTCTTTTGCAGCCGCGGAGACGGATAATTTCCAGACCGCCAACCGCTTGGTAACGGAGTTCACTATAGAGAACTTGCAGGATAACCCAATAACAAATCTCCATACAGATGATACACTCCGTATGGCTTTTTCTATTCATAATCCCACAGAAAACACTATAGTTTTTCAGGATGAAATGATGCTGAAACTTCTGTTGGTCGATGATAATGAAGTGCGTTACGGCAGCTATGAGCCCATAGTCACCTTATCGCCCGGAGAGACGCATCAAGGTTGTTTTTCAGTGGTGTTGGGGTCTGGAACCAGACTCGGAGAAAACCGTTTGCTTTTGTGCATAGGTGACCGCTATGCCCTTTATGGGGCTTTGCAGAATGCGGTGGAAGTAGTCATAGAAAAACCTTAAGACGTATTGCCTAAAGTCCAAGAAGGATGTTGCGCTGTCTGATTCTTTCCTTCGCGTGTTCAGGTGAGTTGCGCTGTCGTTGCCGGATGACTAGGGTGGTATCGTAGTTTTCCACTTCATATAAGGCAGGCCTAAGTCGTTCCATATAGCCGTCCATCAAGAATGCATAGTTGACACCGCTCAGGGTTCTGATTCTATCAAACATCGCGTTGATGCGGACAATCAGGCTTTCGTCGCGCATGATGAAAAGGTAGTCGAGGCGAGGCTTGAAGTTGAGCATCGATTTTTTGTCATACGAAACGGCCAACAACCCGTAGGAAGGACCGTTTTCTTCGGCACTACAATGGTAATAGGGGTAAATTCCCTCGTTGTGAACTAGGTCGTCTTGTCGGGTCAGCTTGATGGAAAGTCTTTCGTTGAGCAACCAAACCAATTTGTAATCAGCTAAGGCTGAATTGATTCCGATGACGCGGATGTTGTCGAAATCAGGTGGTGCGATGATGTTTTTCTCTTTGCTGGCCATGCGGCAAAAATACTTATTTTGTCAGCATGTTGTATGTTTTTTCTGCTGCGATTTGCTCGGCGCGTTTCAGCGAGTAGTCGCTGCACTCGGCATAGCCTTTGTCGTCGATGAAAATCTGGACATGGAAAATCTTGCGGTGGTTTTCCATACTTTCGTCCATGAGCCTGAAATCAAGATGCTTGCGCTGTTTCTGTGTCCATTCAAGGAGCTTGCTCTTGAAGTTGACATCGGTGTTTTGCAACTCGTCCAAGTCGATATGGAGGCGGATGATGCGGTCGACAATGATGTGTTGCGAGAAGTGAAATCCTCGGTCGAGATAGATGGCACCCATGAGGGCCTCAAAGACATTGCCGCCTAACGAGCGAAAGCTGGCGCCCGCTTGGGTGTTCTCGTGTTTGTATTTGATATAGTCGTCGAAGCCGAGTTTCTGTGCCAACTTGTTAAGTGAGGCGCGGCTGACAATGCGTGAGCGCATCTCGGTGAGGAAACCTTCAGGCTGGGTGGGGTAGGTGTGAAAGAGGTAATCAGCCACCACAATTTCAAGAACGGCGTCGCCGAGGTATTCGAGGCGCTCGTTGCTCAGGCGATAGTCGCCTACGCTTTCCTCCGACTTTGACTTATGAGTGAAAGCCAGTTGATACAAAGCGATATTCTTCGGTCGGAAGCCGAGGATACTGTGGATGTAGTCGGAAAGGGCTTGGTCTTCGGGAGAGCGGTGGGAGAACAGGGCCATCTTATGCTTCAAACTTTTTGAAAATGAGGGTAGCGTTTTGTCCTCCGAAGCCGAAAGAGTTGGAGAGAGCGTAATGAATCTCGCGCTTGCGGGTTTGGTTGAAGGTGAAATCGAGACGGTTGTCGATTTGCGGATCGTCGTCGAAGTGGTTGATGGTGGGCGGGATGATGCCGTTCTGCAGGGCCAATACGCACGCGATGGCCTCAACAGCTCCAGCTCCGCCCAAGAGGTGACCCGTCATCGACTTGGTGGAGTTGATGCTGATGTTGTAGGCGTGTTCGCCAAAAACCTCCTTGATGGCAATAGGCTCTGCCAAGTCGCCTGCTGGTGTCGAGGTGCCATGGGTGTTGATATGGTCGATGGCCTCGGGAGTTATCTCGGCATCTTCTAAGGCGCGACGCATACTGAGAATGCCGCCTTTGCCCTCGGGATGAGGGGCGGTGATGTGATAGGCGTCGGCAGAAGCACCACAGCCCACAATTTCGGCATAAATCTTTGCCCCACGGGCTTTGGCGTGTTCGTATTCTTCCAAGATAAGGCTGCCTGCACCTTCGCCCATAACGAAACCGTCACGATGCAGGTCGAAAGGTCGGGAGGCAGTCATAAAGTCGTCGTTGCGGGTCGAGAGGGCGTGCATCGAGTTGAAGCCCCCAATGCCGCATTCGCCGATGGCTGCGCCTGCGCCACCGGCAACGATGACCTTGCTCTTGCCATAGCGGATGTAGTTGAAAGCATCCATGATTGCGTGTGCTGAAGACGCGCAAGCCGACACGGTAGCAAAGTTGGGACCCCGGAAACCGTATTTGATGGAGATGATGCCACCGGGCATGTTGGCAATCATCTTGGTGATGAGGAAGGGGCTGAAGCGCGGGGTGCCGTCACCTTCCAAGAAGAACTCCTTCAGTTCATGATAGAAATGGTTGACGCCACCGATGCCTGAAGTCATCAGCACACCTACATCGTCATATTCAGTGTTTTCGGGAGTGATGCCTGAGTCGGCAATGGCTTCATCAGCAGCCACGATGCCAAACTGGGCGAACAAGTCGTATTTGCGTGCGGTCTTCTTGTCAAAGAAGTCATCGGGGTTGTAGCCCTTCACCTCGCAGGCAAAATGCGTCTTGTATAAAGCAGAATCGAAACGGGTAATCTCACCAGCACCGTTTTTTCCATTCACCAGTCCCTCCCAAAAATCCTTGACGGTGTTTCCGAGGGGCGTGATGGCTCCGAGGCCTGTGATGACGACTCGTTTCGATTCCATTGAGTGTTTGATGTTTTTCTAAGTGCTTTAATTAGGCTTCACGCATCTTTTCGATGAGGCGGACAACATCACCCACAGTTTGGATGCTTTCCTGTTGGTCATCCGGGATGGAGAGGTTGAAGTTCTTCTCGAATTCCATCATCAGTTCGACGGTGTCCAATGAATCGGCACCAAGGTCGTTGGTGAAGCTGGCTTCCATAGTGACTTCTGAAGGGTCAACACCGAGTTTTTCGGCGATGATTGGTTGAATCTCATTCAAAATTTGTGACATAATGTTCTAATTTTAAGTGAATAAAGTTTAATGCTCGTTTTCGTTTTCGCGGCAAAAGTACAACTTTTTTTGATAGGTTGTACTTTTTTGCGATTTTCAGCTATTGTTTCACAACTTTTCCGTAGAGGGTTTGGCCGTCCGGTGTCGTCATTTTCAGCATATAAACGCTGTTGGGAAGTGTGCTAAGGTCAAGCGGGAAACTACTTGAAACCGGGCTGAAGCGGTACACCACATTTCCCATCATGTCGACGACTTGTCCGGTGGCAATGGTTTCTCCTGCCTCGATATGTACCCTTCCGTTGGTGGGATTGGGATACAAAGTGACCAACGGACTTGCTGTCTGCTGTTGCACCTTATTAATATCGTTCCCCAGCGTCCAGCTTTCGGCCAGGCTGTTGTCGAAGTTGAGGTCTTTCAGTTCAAGGTAGGGGCCGTTGCCATCGGCTTCAGTAGGCCAAGGGTCGCTGTCGTAGTAATGCACTTCGTCAATGATATTGCCCCAGGCGTCGGCCAGCACGAGGTTTTCCGACTTGTTGGAAAGTTTACGCATGTATTGTCCGAAAGGAGCTCTTCCGTAGTAGTCGACGAAGGTCAGCGAGTCGGAGCAGAGGAGCAATGCTTCGTGTGGGGCTATGCTCGACCCGTCGGGGAATCGGTATGTGACACCCAACTCACGGAAATAGATACCCGTCAAGTCTACTGTGCTGCCTCCGTTATTGGTGATTTCGATGAATTCGAACAGGTCGCCGTCAAGACCCCAATAGTCCATAGGATGGTAGTGTATCTTGGAAATGACCAAAGGCGGCAGGTCGACCTCGTCGCAGCCCGAGGAGGAGCCAATGTTTTGGTTCAGCCAGTTGATACGCTGTTGGAGCCATGTTTTCATGTCGTTGACGTATTGTGCGTGTTGCTGCATCTGGTTCCAGCGTTGGTTGTCGCGCACGACGGCCTCAGCAATCAGGGCATCGATTTCGTCGATGCGCGAGCAGACGCGGTCGTAGTTCAAGGGCTGTCCGGGTTCCGTCAGCTCAAACCAGCGTCGGGCCATATAGCAGCGGAACTGTTCGGTTTCAAACAAATCCCACCAAAACTTCGGGCCATTATTATCGGTGTTGCTGAATTGCCACACGTCGTAGCGACTGCGGTTGCCGAAGGCATCGTAGCCAAAGGCGAGGTTGTAGTCCCACACGGGACCTGCCCTCAGTTTGCCGCAGCGGTCTTTATGGAAGTAGGTGCTGAAGGAATACACATCGACATTGGAGCTGTATTCGGCTATCATGTAGAAGTCGATAAAAGCTGGCACATCGATGACAGCGGGAATGCCTGTAGTGATGGATGTGTTATGCTGGTTGGAAACCGACGCAAGGTTGTTGAACACATCGCGGATGTAGTTTTTCTGGGTGTTGGTCACCTCGTCGGGCTTGGGATAGTGCATGATGAAGTCGGTGCTGCTGCCCCAGCCTCCCCAGCCACTGCCGCCGTAGCCCTGCATCGTCCAAGCCACTGGGTCGCCTCCGGTGGTCTTGTCAGCTTTGACGATATAGCCGCCTGTCACTTCAGGGTATTGGTTGCAGGTCTGGTCCATCTTCTCGATGTTGACACGACCCTTGTCGGGCTTGATTTTCTCCATGAAGACGTACAGCCCTTTATAGTCACCGTTGATGACCACTTCGCAATACTGGCGGCGTGAGGCATACTGTCCGATGGTTTCGGAAAGTTCGTAGGCCAGGAAATCACGCATTCCTGTCTGGTCGTAGGCCAAGGAGTTGAGAACCCAGTCGTTTTCTTCGGGCATATTGAAGATGCTCACATTGTTGTTGGTGACATTGTCGTCTTGCAAGGTTTCCAATCCGTAAGGTTTCTTGTTGAAATTCTGTGAGCTGCTGCCGCGCCTTTCGATGCCGATGCGTCCGTCGTAGTTGAGGAACTCGGGGTTGTTGATGTCGCTCATGTAGTTGCGCGAGCCATCCTGATGCCAGATGATTTTCATCGTTCCCAACACCTTAGGCTCATCCGGGATATTGGCTCCGTTGTCGGTCTCAATGACCACGATAGGCAGGTTGCTGTCGGTGAACGTTTGCGCTTGGGCATGATAATACAGGACTGCTATAATGCAAAATAGAACTATTTGTTTGGCTTTCATGCGATTATCTCCTACGGTTTTTTCTTCCCTTACGGCCCTCGACGATTTTCGAGAACCTATTCTTCGAGGTCTTCATCTTCGAGAAAGGAGTCACGGTACCTGCCGAGGGACCTTTCAGGGTCAAGATATGTGAGCGGGCGGCCACGAAACCGCCTTCGTCGCTGTCGTCGATTTTGCCGAACTTGTTTTTCTTCGAGGCGAAGACAATCACGTTGTCAACATACCAGCTGTTGACGTAGGCACCGTTGCCGGTGAAGTAGAGACAAAACTGCGGCTCCTTGGTGGGCCATTCCGCCATATCGAAGGTAAGCAGATATTGGCTCTGCGCGATGCTGCCCGTGATGGTGTCTTCCCAGATGCTCTCCCAGTCCTCGCCATTCTGCGACATGCCGATGCCTATCTGCGCTTCAATGTTGCCCTGTGTGGCTTCGAGGCAGTGGTTGAACTGGAAATTGATGAAGTCGTATTTCCCTAACTCCACGATAGGAGTGACGAGGCGTGTGGTGCCGTTGAAGTTGAAGTCGGGATACATCTGCATCTCACGGGCCTTGCCGCCGGCGTAGGCTGTGTTGGAGATGTACCACACCACCCAGTCGTCGCCCGTAGCATCCCAGCCCTCTTCAAGCCAGGGGTTGAAGAAACCCTCGCACAACACTACGTCACCTTGCTGGGCAAAAAGCGGAGCGGTAAGCAAAACGGCTAGTAGTGTGAGTATACGATGCTTCATTGACAAATGATATTTGGATGCAAAAATATTAAAAATCTCGGTTGTTATGCTTATACGGGTCTATTTTCTTATTTTTGCAGGACAATAGATTAACCAATGGCAAAAGAAAAAACCACCTTTTTCTGCAAGGAATGCGGTAACGAGTCTCCGAAATGGTTCGGCAAATGCCCCGCTTGCGGCGCTTGGAATACCTGCGAGGAATCGACTGTCGTCACAGGGAAAGACGCCAAGTCGGTGAAGAAGAATGTCAATCTGGACATAGACAAAGGCTTTCCTGTTCCCATCAAGGAAATCACCAACGCTAAGGAACAGCGCATCATCCTGCCTTACGAGGAGTTGAATCGTGTATTGGGCGGTGGCTTGGTGATGGGCTCGCTTACGCTTGTAGGTGGTGAGCCGGGCATCGGTAAATCAACGCTGCTTTTGCAGACTGCCTTGCAGATGGCGGGTCGCAAGGTGTTGTATATCTCAGGCGAAGAGAGCCAGACCCAAATCAAGATGCGGGCCGAGCGCATTGGCATCCACAATACCGACTGCCTTATTCTCACCGAGACCAACACGCAGGAAATTCTGAAGCATTTCAAGGAGGTGCAGCCCGACATCGTGGTGGTTGATTCTATCCAGACGCTGGAATCCCCATACATTGATGCTACAGCGGGCAGTATCTCGCAGATTCGCGAGACCGCTGCTGAGATGAACAAGATAGCTAAGGCCTATCAGGTTCCAGTGTTCCTCATTGGACACATCACCAAGGATGGCAGTATCGCTGGACCGAAGATTTTGGAGCATATCGTTGACACTGTCCTTCAGTTTGAGGGTGACCGTCATTATGGCTTCCGCATTTTGCGTACTATCAAGAACCGTTTCGGGTCGGCTTCGGAGTTGGGCATCTTTGAGATGAATGCCACTGGCCTCCGCGAGGTGACCAATCCCAGCGAGATCCTCCTTTCGCAACGCGATGAGGAAGTTAGTGGTATTGCTATTGCCGCTACAATGGAAGGACAAAGACCTATGCTTATCGAAACCCAGGCTTTGGTAAGTAGTGCGGCTTACGGTACGCCCCAACGTTCCGCCACCGGATTCGACATCCGCCGGATGAATATGCTGTTGGCTGTTTTGGAGAAACGTGCTGGCTTCCGGCTTTCTATAAAAGACGTGTTCTTGAACATTGCAGGCGGCTTGCGTGTGGATGACCCCGCCATCGATTTGGCCGTCATTGCCGCTGTACTTTCTTCAAATGCCGATATTCCCATCCCTTCGCGTTATGCTTTTGCTGCTGAGGTAGGTCTCTCAGGTGAAATCCGTGCTGTCACTCGCATCGAATCCCGTATTGCTGAAGCCGATAAATTGGGCTTTGAGAAGATTTTCATTTCGAAATACAACGCCAAAGGGTTGGATACCTCGCGGTTTAAGATTGAAATTATTCCCGTTGCGTCGGTTTATGAGTTAGGCTCTGAGTTGTTCGGGTAAAATTCATTCCGTTTTTAATTGTTTTTTCCAATTCTCGGCGTAATCTCACCAAAAACACCACGATTGCGCCAGAAATCTCTTCAAACTTGGCGCAATCTATGCTTTTTATACCACTTTGCGCCAAAAATCTCTTCAAAGTTGGCGCAATCTATGATTTTTTTGTAACTTTGCGCCAAAATTGTATTTCTTACCATGAAAGAAAACATCATTGGCCGTGAAGAACAAATGACCCTTTTGGAGAACTACATCGCCAGCAACAGGTCGGAATTTATCGCCATCTATGGAAGACGGCGTGTCGGGAAGACCTTTCTTGTGAAAGAACTTCTTGAAAACCAATTCACTTTCCGAATGACTGCAAAGGAGAACGCAAGTACCAAGGAACAATTGGAAAACTTTAGCGATGCGCTCGGCAACTTCACATCTGCAATGGAAAGGCCAAAGACATGGACTCAGGCTTTCCGCCAGTTATCTACCTATATTGAAAGGGAAACTGAAGAAGGGCCAAAAATCCTTTTTTTTGACGAAATGCCTTGGTTCGACACACGAGGCTCAAAGTTCGTGAGTGCCTTGGAGCATTTTTGGAACGACTGGGCGGCCTATCGTAACGACATCAAACTCGTTGTTTGCGGAAGTGCCACCACTTGGATGCTCAACAAGGTCATCAACTCCAGAGGCGGGCTGCACAATCGCGCCACACACACCATGCTGATAGCTCCTTTCACTTTGGGAGAGACGGAGAAATATTTCCAAACCCAAGGGTTTATGTACGAACGACAGGAAATCATGGAGTGCTATATGGCTATGGGTGGTGTGGCCTATTACCTTTCGCTCTTTGAACGCGGCAAAAGCGTGGCACAAAACATAGAATCACTATGCTTTACCCGTGGCGGGGAAATGGTGGATGAATTCCGAAAAATATTCAAGTCACTTTTCAAGAAATCGGAGAACCATATAGCCGTTGTAACTGCTTTGGAAAAGAAAGGCATGGGCATGACGAGAACGGAAATCATCGAAGAAGCACATCAAACCAACAACGGAAACTTGACCCGTTTGTTACAAGAATTGGAAGAATGCTCTTTCATCAGGAGCTATATTCCATTCAAAAAGAGCAAGAAAGACCGTTTGTATCAACTCATCGATCCCTTTACGCTCTTCTACTTCCGTTTCATGAACGATGCGGGAAACTACTTGAAGGGGTATTGGCAGAAAATGCAATCTACTAATCGATATGAAAGTTGGTGCGGATATGCCTTTGAAATCTTGTGTCTCAACCACTTGGACCAGATTGTGCAAGCTATAGGCATCGACGGCACCATTAACACACCTTGCTCATGGACGTATCGTCCCACAAAAAACATGATTGCCGATGAAACGGACGAAGACTTGAAACACGGAGCGCAAATCGACCTGCTCATCGACCGTTCCGACAAGTGCATCAGCATCTGCGAGATGAAGTATTCACAAAACGAGTTCGAAATCACCAAGAGTTACGACAATCACCTCAACCAACGGATGCGCATTTTCCGCAAGGTGACCAAAACCAAGAAATCGCTGTTGCCGACATTCATTACGCCCAACGGACTCCTTAATAATATGTATGCGAGAAAGATACCGCGCGAAGTAAAAGGTGACCAACTGTTTGGCTGAGATGTGAGTTGAATACTAGTGCAAAAAAAATCAAAATGACCCAAGAAAAAATCATATTAGGTATCGACCCGGGCACGATGGTGATGGGCTACGGCGTTATCCGCGAGCAGGGCAAGCAGATAGAGCTCCTTACGATGGGGGTGATTAACCTGAAGAAGCTGGAAAACCAGGCCTTGAAGCTGAAGAAAATCTTCGAGCGCGTCTTGGAAATCGTCAACGAGTATCATCCTGACGAGCTGGCCATTGAGGCACCTTTCTTTGGGAAGAATGTGCAGTCGATGCTCAAGCTGGGTCGCGCCCAGGGTGTGGCGATGGCCGCCGCTCTCTATCGCGACATCCCCATCTTTGAGTACTCGCCCAAAACCATCAAGCAGACCATCACGGGCAACGGTAATGCCTCAAAGGAGCAGGTGGCCAAGATGGTGCATTTCATCCTGAAGACCGAAGAGAACCCCCAATTTTTCGATGCCACCGATGCTGTGGCGGCTGCGGTTTGTCACTCCATCAGCAAGGGCAAGGATGTCAACTACACCAAGCATACCACCGAGAAAGCCAAAGCCCACCGCAAGCCCGACTGGACCAAATTTATTGCAGAAAACCCTGACAGAGTAAAACTATGATTATCCTCGACAATGTTATCGTCAGCGACGAATTCTTGAACGCCCGGTTCTGCTGCCATCTGCCCCGCTGCAAGGGCTGGTGCTGCGTGGCTGGCGACGCGGGTGCACCCCTCGAACCCGATGAAATCCAACAGATAGAAGACAACCTCGAAGCCATCAAGCCCTATATGCGCCCTGAGGGCATCAAGGTGGTGGAGGACAACGACGTCTACGACTATGACGAGACGGGCGAACTGGTCACTCCCTTGGTGAACGGTGAGGAATGCGCCTTCGTCTATTTCCATGACAACGGCACCGCTCTCTGCGCCATCGAGAAAGCCTATTTGGAGGGCAAGTGCGACTTCTGGAAGCCTATCTCATGCCACCTCTATCCCATACGCCTAGTGGAGAAGGACGGTTTCACGCATGTGCTTTACCACGAGTGGAGCGTCTGTGTGCCTGCCAAGCGCAAAGGCGAGCGCGAAGGTATTCCCTTGTGGAAGTTCCTCCGCGAGCCGATGATACGCAAGTTTGGCGCAGAATGGTACGCAAAGTTGGAGAAGATGATACAGCGCGGCAACAGTTTTCTGTCCCCTTGCTGAATGCGTTCTGAAATCAGAAAGGAATCAGCAGGGGGACAGCAGGGAATAAAAGTTTTCAGCCCGCAAGGACTGATACTTGGAAAATGCATATCTTTGCACCCAATATCAACAATTATGGCAACACCAAGGCTGAATAGCGTTAAGCGCATCGAACAGCAGTTTCACACAGGCGAAGAACCCGTGATGGTAATGTGTTCAGACGTAAATATTTACGTTTGCAAATATATGCGTTCATCAGCAACGGCTTTCAAGCTAGCCTGCGAATTCATTGGGGCAAAACTGGCAAAGGCATGGCAACTGAACAGCCCGGATATCGCTCTGGTTCATATCCACCCGAATCATTGGGAGAAAATGAATCTTTCCCATAACCTTTCCGCCCCGTCGATAGGTTTCTGTTGGATGGACGGTGTGGTTGACATCACTCCTTCCACTTATGCCATAGTCCCAGCCACCCCGGAAATGTTAGGCCAGTTGATGAAAATAGCCTTGTTTGACTTTTGGGTGGCCAATGAGGACCGCAATGCGAACAATGCCAATTTAATGTATGACGTGGCTCAAGAGCAACTGGTCTCGATTGACTATGGCTGTATCTTCAATACCGCTACATTCGAATCCCCACTTTCTCAACTCACTACTACGGATACCATCCTATGGTCTGACTTGTTCAGTCATTTGCTTAAAGGTGCTGACAGGCAGAGCATATTGGTAATCGCCGACCGATTAAGGGTCAATTATGAGGATTGTATCCAACAGAGTAGAAGTATTGTTGCAGAAGTTTTGGCTGATATGCCGCAAGATTGGAAGGTGCCCTCAACAGTCGTTAGTGAGAAAATGTGTCAGTTGTTCGACTCACAATGGACATCCCAAGTATGGGAGAATTTCACGGAATGTCTGAACGAAAACATAGGATAATATGAAATATAGTATCATTTATGCGGTAATCCGTCCCGAGATTGCCGAGCGCGTTAGCCTCGGACTGATTTTCGTTGACGGCGACAAGGTGGACGTGCGCTACTCACAGCAGAAACTTGATGCGGTGCGTGGCCTTTTTTCACCAAAAGAATATGCCTTTCTGTCGCAGGTGGTCAGTTCAATGGCCAAGGACGGCAGTATCAATAGCGTTGAGGCAATAAATTACCTCGCCCGCTATTCAAACAACTTAGTTGCTGTTTCCCCTCTTCAAAGTATTGATATAGCAGCAACAGAACAAAGCAAAACCAGCCTGTTCAGCAACTATATTTACGATGCGGCGTAGTTATACGGTTTTCCCCCATCCCCTTTCTGCCCCCTTGCTGTCCCCTTGCTGAATGCGTTCTGAAATCAGAAAGGATTCAGCACGGGGACAGCGGGGAATGGAGGCCGAAGACGGCTGATGACTGTCCAGCTGCCTTGGTGGTCTTTCAGGGTGTAGTGCATCGCGCCTCCTTGGTTGTTTGGGGTGACAAATTCAGTTCCTGATGGAAGGGCGTTTCAGTAGAATTAGATCGCGGAACATCAGCCGGGTTTCCAAGGGACCGTCTTTCTCCACATTCCAGTTGCGGTATTCCATTTCTTGCTCAAGAAAGGAAAAGAAAAGGTTAAGGCCGTTGCGTTGGTAAAAGTCCAGCAGATGCGGCTCGTCGTAGGCATCAACGATAAGATGTCGGCAGCCCGATTTGTTGTCGGGAGAAGTAAACCATTGCATGATTGGGGTAGGAAGATGAGATCGCTTAGTGTCATCCTTGTGCCATTTTGCGTTGAAACTCCTCCGAACGCGCAAGAATGGCGTAAAAGGCATCCTCCTCCTCTTGACTCCATTCTGATCCCCTCAGGTGTTCGGCATTGTATTCGCATTGCTCTATGAAGCGTTCTGCCACTTCGCCCGTCAGTACCGGGATGTTTGTTACTGGTATCGCCATATCTTATTCCTTTCTCCTTTTTTTTGTTGCAAAGAAGCAAAACATGTTTGTGTTTTGCGACGCTGCAAAAATAATAACTAATTCCATACGGCGCAAGTGCCTGTGAATATCGGTTTTCCTCCATCCCCTTTCTGCCCCCTTGCTGTCCCCTTGCTGAATGCGTTCTGAAATCAGAAAGGAATCAGCAGGGGAACAGGGGGGGATGGAGACCGAAGACGGCAGGTGGCCGTCAGGCTGCCTTGGTGGTCTTTCAGGGTGTAGTGCATCGCGCCTCCTTGGTTGTTTTGGGTGACAAAGATAGCAAACAATTCCTTGAATTCATATTCTCCCTTGATTTATCATCATCTTTAGATATAATTCTATACCAAACAGCACAATGGCAATTAAGGGATATAAAATAGCACCTATGTGCTTCTTTCCTGTCCATTCATCTTTATGTTTCTCCATAATTTGTTTGTCTTTATCTTTGGTTACCAAACGGATATACAAAACAACTATAGAGCAGAGAAAAACCACGGGAAAAATATAAAAATAGAAATGGCTAAAATCCGACGTCGGCATTATGAAATAGTAATAAGCCATAACGACATCCATGAAATATATGAGTATACCAAACGAAATACAAATCACAGAAGTAAATGCTGGCATATCGCCATCACCAACTTTAATTGCCCAATTATAATACTTAAAGAAAAGATATTCAAAGAAACGCATTGTCTTAAGGTTTGAATTTTTGATTAATTCCAAATCCATCGGTAGCCAAATCAAGTACCATGTATCCTATACTAATCCCCAAACCAACAGGCCCTCCAAAAACGCCTACCGCAATCATTCCCACGTCTCCCAAGCCTTTTATTAACACAGTCGCCCCCTTGCCTCCTTGTGCGTAATAGTTGATGGTTTGATATCCAGAGAAACCTGCCGAAACGCCAGCACATATTCTTCCTAGAGATTTCGTAACTTTCATAATGGCATACCCCTCTTTCGTCAAAGCATTTACATATTGGGATTTTGATAAGCCGCTGTTTACTTTAAGCAAAGACACATTATGATATGACTTGGCCGCCATTTCCATGCCTTCATTTATCGTTCCCATTGGCACTCCAATGGATTGTGCCATGATATTGGCTTTACCGATGACGCCATCGTCCCATCCATACATCCTCAGCGGTTGGTTTGACATACTATAGTATTCACTGGCACTACCACCAACAAAGTCACTTAATGCT
>Ga0265301_10000213_pt1 | contig 93191 bp, 81 predicted proteins | sample AusTroGonzalo_MG_2_FD_193488 | JGI IMG/M metagenome (GOLD analysis project Ga0265301, IMG submission 193488) | Bovine rumen microbial communities from tropical cattle in Woodstock, Queensland, Australia - Gonzalo_04 | ecosystem: Host-associated > Mammals > Digestive system > Stomach > Rumen ... | reverse complement strand
TGCGTTATTTTCGTAGTTTGCGTAGTGTATTGAACATAAAAAATGAAAAATCTTCCTAAAAAATTTGCATATGTCAAAAAAAAGCAGTACCTTTGCAGCCGATTTTGCGTAAATGAGCGAAAACAACCACTATATCATCGATTTGAAACGCCTGCCTATAGGCATTCATTCGTTTGATATTCAGTTAGATGACGAGTTTTTTGGTTCGCTGGAGAAGTCGGAGATTCTAAGTGGAACGGTGGCCTGTAAAGCAACGCTAAATCTCCGGGAGGAGGACTATCAGCTCAAATTAGCGGTTCATGGAACTGTCTTTGTTGTGTGTGATAGGTGCCTCGACCCAATGCCCCTTGAAATAGATGACGAGCAGGAGATTTTCTCCGAGGACGAAGAGGCGAATGGTGAATGGCTAACGCCTAATAACCAATTGGATCTGTCCTGGCTCGCCTATGAAATTGTAAGTATCAATATTCCGATCGTGCACAGTCACCAAGCGGGTGAGTGCAACAAGCAAATGGAACTTCTCCTCCATGATCACCTTTGTGCCGAGCCGGAACCCGATGAGATAGTTTAAAGTTGAAAGTTTAAAGTTTAAAGTGTAAAGAATATGGCACATCCTAAAAGAAGACAATCGCACACCCGCCAAGCGAAACGTCGTACCCATGACGTAGTGAAGGCTCCTACATTGGCAGCATGCCCGAACTGTGGCGCACTTCACATCTACCACACTGTTTGCCCGTCCTGCGGCTATTATCGTGGTAAATTGGCAATCGAGAAGGCAGAAGCCTAAGAAAGATGAAAATTGAAAAGTGAAAGGTGAAAGGTTCATATAATGGCCTTTTGCCTTTTCACCTTGTATTAATTACGCGTGCGCGAGCACGTACGTAACTCGCGAGAGTTACCTGGTACAATTAAAAATTAAAATTACGAATTAAACAATGTACAACAATTTGAACAATGAAGGGGAACGTCGGCCGCGTCCGCGTTTCCACAGAGAAGGAGAGCCCGTATCGGCTCGTCCGAGATTTACCCGTGACGGGGAGAGCAGACCTAGACCGTTTGGAATGACCGGCGAGCACGCTGAGCGTCCTAACAGACCGTTTACTAACGAGCGCGGAGAGCGTTCTTTCAACAGCGGACGTCCTAACAGACCGTTCGGCGGCAAACCGAAACGCAACAACGGTTTGTATTCAGCCCATAAACAGCAAGTATATCGTGAGCAGCATGAAGACCCGACAAAGCCGGTTCGTCTGAATAAATATCTGGCCAATGCCGGTATCTGTTCCCGTCGTGAGGCGGATGATTTCATTCAGGCCGGTGTCATCACCGTCAATGGCGTGACGGTGGATAACCTCGGTGCCAAGGTCTTGCCGACGGATGATATCCGTTTCCATGACCAGCCCGTACGCCGGGAGCGTAAGGTGTATATCCTGCTCAATAAACCCAAGAATACCGTTACCACGACAGACGATCCCCAGGAGCGTCATACGGTGATTGATATCGTCCGTAACGCTTGTCCGGAGCGTATCTATCCGGTAGGACGTCTGGACCGCAACACCACCGGTGTGCTGCTGCTGACCAATGACGGCGACCTCGCTGCCAAACTGACCCATCCTAAGTTCCATAAGAAGAAAATCTATGCTGTGACTTTGGATCGTGAGCTGGACGAGGTGGACGAGGCTATCGTACGTTCCGGAGTCATTCTGGACGATGAGCGTATCATCCCGGATGCATTGGAGTTCCCGAAAGAGGACCGCAAGCATATCGGGCTCGAGATTCACTCCGGTCAGAACCGCGTTGTACGCCGTATCTTTGAGAAAGTGGGCTATAAGGTGGTTAATCTGGACCGCGTCTCCTTTGCCGGTTTGACCAAGAAGAATGTCGGCCGCGGCAAATGGCGTTTCCTCACCCCGAAAGAGGTGGCTATGTTACACATGGGAGCTTTTGAATGAGAAGACGGACACATTATATATTATTCCTCTGTACCTTGCTTCTTGCCTTCGTCTCGACGGTACTCATATTCCGCGTGAATGTGAATAACGATATGACGAAGTACCTGCCGGATGACTCGCAGATGACTTTGGGAATGAATGAACTGGAGAAGGAGTTCGGCTCCGTCTCCCAGCTATCCGGGTCTAATGTGCATGTCATGTTCGAAGGTCTGCGGCCGAACGAGGTGCCGGGAATAAAAACACTCTTGGCCGGCTATCCGAATGTCTATGGTGTCACGTACCGTTATTCGGAGGACAGTACAAGGACGCTGTTTGACCTCGATGTGCCTAATAACGTGAACCAGAAATCCTTGGGCGGACAGATCAGCAAGCGTTTCGGCGGCAACTGTATCGTGGAGACGAGCCAGGACGGCGCTACACCTCCTTTGATAGTGATTATTATTGCGGCGGTGATGATTATGGTGGTGCTGATTGTGATGGCGCAATCGTGGGTCGAGCCTTTTATCATCCTGATTACAGCCGGTGTGGCTATCGTGCTCAATGTGGGAACGAACGCATTTCTGGGTTCGGTCTCCATGACTACTAACTTCATCGCGCCGATTCTGCAGGCGGTTCTCTCGCTCGATTATTGTATCGTGCTGCTGAACCGTTATCGTCAGGAGCAGAAGAACCGAATGGATCGCGAGGGTGCCGTGATTGCGGCTAACAATGCTGTCAAGCGTGCTATGCCTTCCGTCCTCTCATCGGCCTTTACCACCGTTGTCGGACTATTGATGCTCTGCTTTATGCGCTTGAAAATTGGTACGGATATGGGTATCGTACTTGCGAAGGGCGTGGCGTTTACGCTACTCTGTACATTCACGGTCATGCCGTCCCTGATGATGCTCTTCCGCCGGATCATCAATAAGACTGCCAAACCGGCATATGTGCCCCCTACGAACCGCTTTGCGCATTTCGTGGCAGCGCATAAACTGCCGATGGCTGCCGGCGCCGTGATACTGGCGGTTTGCGCATGGTTCTATTCTCAGCGCACGACCATCTTCTTCTCGGAGAAGGCGGAGTCCAGGATAGAAGAGTTCTTCCCGTCGCCGAATCCCTTCGTTGTGCTCTATCATACTGAGGACGAAAAGGCTATCTTCGGATTGGCGGATGAGATGCTGCAGCACCCGATGATACAGTCCGTCATCTCCTATCCGACGCTCATGGTGCAGCAACTGACACCGGTGCAGATGACCTCTCACGCGCGAATCATCCTTACCGATTTCAAGGATATGATGCCGGAAGGATTGGTTATTCCGCCCGATGTGGTGGATATGATTACGCCGGACATGGTGAAGTTTATGTACTATCTCCGGTCTAAAGACTCCGTGGAGACGAAAATGCAGTTCCCGGATCTGGCACGCTTCTTACATTCGAATATAGCCAATAATCCGCTCTTCTCCAGCTATCTGGACGATAAGATGGTGGAGCAGTTGGAGATTCTGCAGTCGATGCTTGATATGCCGGAACCGGAACCGGAGCCAGAACCCGTAGTAGTAGTGAAGCCCGAACCGGAACCTGAACCCGAAGATACCATCGTGATTGAGCATGAGACGATAGACATGCTGGCTGCGCCTTCCACCCAACTGGAGGTACAGGATTCGCTCATCATGCCTCATATGGAAATAGAGCGAATAGCCATCGTGCCTTTCTTTGAGCGCTTGAAGAAAGAGAAGACTTCGGCGCTGGCGGTGGAGATGAGCAAGCTCACCGATACCGTAGCTATCCGTCTGCCGTTGAGCGTCAATGAGATGTCGATGTTTATCGGCTCCAGCTACATGCATACTAAGTTCGTCTATAGTTATGCACCTTCCGGCAAGAAGAAACTGACGCCGCTGGAGTATGTCCATCTGTTGACGGATGACTTATTCAAGCGGAAAGGTCTCGCCGGTATGGTGACCGATGAACAGCGTACCCAGTTGGCGCAACGTGCCCACCTGATGGACCTCGCGAACAAGAATGCGATGCTGACACCGGAAGAACTGAATATCCTTCTGCGTGCCTTCGGTATCGAAGATCTGACGGATGAGGAACTGCTGGCTATCGCCAATCCGCCTAAGAAAGAAGAACCGAAAGTGGCTGTCTCGCCAGCGGAAATCAACACGGCTGAAGTCGTGACGAATGTGGCGATGATGCAGCAGACCCTGTTCAATACCGATACCACCCGTGCCGCCGCTTCTATGCCGGAGAAACCGAAGGAACCGAAGAAGAGACGAATCACCAACGATGACCTGAAAGCGGAACTGTTTACCGAACTCGCATTTGGCGGTAAGAGTTATACGCCGGTGCAGATGGCAAAGAAAATGAACCGTCTGATGAAATTGTCCGGTATCTACATGGATCAGATTACTCCGGACCAGCTCTCCTTGTTGTATGACTATTACTATGCGCTGCATAGTGACTGCGATACGATGAAGATGGGATTTGAGTCGCTGATCACCTATTTGTGTGATACGCTGGTCTATGACGAACGCCTGACGCATATGGTGCCGGAAATGATGTTGGTTTCAGCAGTGGGAGCCAAGGATATGCTGCAGGAAGGTCTGGGCAAGTTGCGCGGAGAAAACTATTCGTTGTTTGTGGTTCTCTCCTCATTGCCAGCCGAGTCTCCCGAGACATATGAGTTCGTGGATACACTCTTTGCAGCGGCGGATGCCCATATACCGCATGAGCATTATCTGATCGGTCGTTCCGTCATGTATCATGAGATGAAGAGCGGCTTCGGAGAAGAGACGCGGAAGGTGTCATTCCTGACTATCCTGGCTATCTTCCTCATCGTGGCGGCTACCTTCCGTTCCATTATCGTGCCGTTGATTCTTGTGGTGGCGGTGATGACGGCGGTATATGTCAATGTTGTGATGGCGGGTCTGTTGTCGGGTCAGATGCTGTATCTGGCGTATCTCATTGTACAGGCCATTCTGATGGGCGCCTCTATCGATTACGGTATCCTCTTTGCCAACTACTATCGCGAGAGCCGTAAGACGAAACTGCCGGTGGAAGCTGTCTGTGCCGCCTACAAAGGCTCTATACGTACTATCCTGACTTCCGGTCTTATCATGATTATCGGTCCGGGTGTGATGGCACTGACGGTGGATGATGTGATGATTCGCAATATCGTCGGTAGTGTGGCTGTCGGTACATTTATGGCGGTGGTGATGACTTTAACCGTGGTACCGGCTGTGCTGGTAGCTTTGGACAAATGGGTGGTATATGGCAAGAAGAACCGCTTTGGGTCGGAAATAAAGAAAATCAAGAAACATGCAGAATAACGAGCAACACTGGGATATGACCATTACACCGAAAGACAAGTTGCTTTCGGTGGACTGGAAAGAAATATGGCGTTATCGCGATATGTACTGGTTGTTTGTGTTGCGTAATTTCCGCGTCGCATACAAGCAGACTATTCTGGGACCGTTATGGTTCCTGATTACACCGGTGTTGTCCGTCATCGTCTATGTGACGGTGTTCGGCGGCATTGCCGGCATGTCAAATCATATGGAAGGAGTGCCTCCGATCCTGTTCTACCTCTTGGGTATAGCTGTTTGGGGGTATTTCTCCAGTTGTGTCAGCGCTACTTCCAATTCTTTTGTAAGTAATGCGGATATCTTCGGAAAAGTCTATTTCCCGCGAATCATCATGCCGCTCGTGGCGGTAACGACAAACTTGCTGGCGTTCGGTATACAGCTACTGATTTTCGCCGGGTTCTATATCTATTACGTGGCGATAGGGACGCCGATGATTATTCATTGGCAGATAATCCTCTTCCCATTCATGATAGCTATTCTGGCATTGATGGCGGTTGGTTTCGGAATGATTTTCTCATCCCTGACAACCAAATACCGCGACCTGCAGATTATGTTGGCGAAGATTATATCCCTATGGGTTTATATCACGCCGATTATCTATCCGCTGAGTATGGTGGCGGAAGGCAATCATAAACTGTATCTGCTGATGTCCCTGAATCCGGTTACGCCGGTTGTGGAAGCGATTAAGTATTCGCTGTTGGGACAAGGTATGTTCGATTGGCTATGGCTGGGCTATAGCGTGCTTTGCACGGTGGTACTGCTCGTCTTCGGATTGATGTTGTTTAACAAAGTGCAGAAGTCCTTTATGGACACGGTGTAAAGGCGAAAGGAGAATGGCAAATGGCTAAATTTGAATCAACATATTGGACGACAGAGATTTCGCCTACCACGTTTGCAAAAGGTCTGGGACTGAAGGAGCTGTGGCAGAAGAAATACCTCATCTGGTTGTTTATCAAGCGTGATATCACGGTACAATACAAACAGACCATCTTCGGAATGGGGTGGTATTTCATATCGCCGCTCTTTACGATGTTCATGTATGTGGTCGTGTTCGGTAAGATCGCCGGTATAGAAACGGACGAAGTGCCGCAACCTGTGTTCTACCTCAGTGGTATCTGTATTTGGGAGTATTTCTCTACTTGTTTGACCGATGTGGCCGGTACATTCCAGACCAATGCCAGTCTGTTCGGTAAGGTCTATTTCCCGCGACTCGTGTCGCCGGTTTCAAAGGTGGTATCCAAACTCTTCCGCTTTTCGCTGCAGTTATTCACGTTTATCTTCGTGTACGTGCTCTTCGTGATACGGGGCGCTGACTTGCAGCCTACATGGTATCTGCTCCTGTTCCCGGTTGTGCTGCTCACGTTGCAATGTCTAGCTTTAGGTTTGGGATTGATTATCTCGTCGCTGACTACGAAATATCGTGACTTGACCAATTTCTTCGGCGTCTTTGTGTCGTTGTGGATGTATGCGACGCCAATCGTCTATCCGCTGAGTTATGTGGAGAACCCGACGTTGCATCAGATTATGCTCTATAACCCGATGACTTCGCTCATCGAGACCTTCAAGGTCGGTGCGTACGGAGCCGGTGAGTTCAGTTGGATGTGGCTGGGCTACAGTATAGGCGTGACCATCCTGCTTCTGTTGCTTGGCATTCATATGTTCAACCGCAAGCAGAAGTTCTTCATCGATACCATCTAATACCTTATAATATGTTAGAATACATAGATCGCAGAAACTCCGATTGCTATAAATGGGATTCGGAAGGCGCGCAAAACTGTTTGCCGCTGTGGGTGGCGGATATGGATTTTGCAGCAGCAAAACCTATTCGGGATGCCATGCAGCGCCGTTTGGACCATGGCGTATTCGGTTATTCCATTGTGCCGCAGGCGAATTACGATGCGGTGGCTTCCTGGTTTGAACGCCGGCACGGCTGGAAGGGTATCAGTAAGGATAACCTGTTATACACCACCGCGGTAGTACCGGCCATATCGGCGGTATTCAAAGCGCTGCAACTCCGCAAGAGCACACCCTGTAAACCGTTGCGTGTCATGACGTTTACGCCGGCGTACAACTGTTTCTTCTCGTGTATCGAGAATATGGGGTGCCAATTGGTTCCGGCGCCATTGGTGCTGCAGAACAACCGCTTTGAGATCAACTGGGCGGATGTGGAAGAGAAAGCAAAGCAGGCGGATGTCTTTCTGCTCTGTAATCCCCATAACCCGACGGGACGCGTGTGGAGTAGGGAAGAGTTGGAGCGCTTGGCGGCTATCATGAGACGCGAACATCTGTTTGTGCTCTCCGATGAGATTCACTGCGAGTTCGCTTTCCCGGGACACAGTTATACACCTTTTGCCTCTATTGTGATTGACGATACGGATTTCTGTGTGTGTACGTCGGCTTCCAAGGCGTTTAACATCGCCGGTCTGCTGTGCGCGAATATCTATGTGCCCAATAAAGAACTGTTTGAGCAGATTAACTATGCGCTCGAAGTGCATGAAGTGAACGGACTGAATCCGTTTGGACTTGTGGCTCAAGTGGCGGCATATAATGAGAGCGAGGCATGGTTGGATGAATTGAATGCCTATGTGTATGACAACTTCTGTTTCCTGCGCGATTTTCTGCATGAGCATTTGCCGATGCTGAAACTCCATGAGACGGAAGGTACCTATCTCGCATGGGTGAATATAGAGGCTGTAGGTATGTCCGCCGAGCAGTTCTGCCATAAGTTGGCGGAGCAGGCGCATATCCTCTTTAACCCGTCGGAGATGTACGGAGGGGAACATTATGTGCGAATCAATCTAGCAACCTCGCGTGAGGTGCTTGCCGAGGCCTTACAACGGCTGAAGGATTTTATATAACAAACAATCATTAACGAAACAACGCACTCAATCGAGTGCGTTGTCTTTTTTGTGGTAGGACCAGTTTTACAAGTATAACTGGTTTTTTCAATAGGCAGTCGCGGCTACCCTGTACACCGTTACCCTAGTGTTTATAAATAAACAGCGCGACCGCATGGGTCGCGCCATTCAATGCTCGCGCTTATCCTTCGGAGTGGGAACTCCTCGGGCACTGTGCTCGTGATGCGTTTCATCGCATCACTTCTCATCCTCTACGGCTGCTTGAGCTGCTGCGAGACGTGCGATAGGTACGCGGAACGGCGAGCAGGAAGCGTAGTTCATGCCGACGCGGGCACAGAACTTCACAGAACTCGGCTCACCACCGTGCTCACCGCAGATACCGGTACGCAATCCCGGACGGACAGCGCGACCCTTCTCCACAGCCATCTTGATGAGCTGACCTACACCGTTCTGGTCGAGTACCTGGAACGGATCCACTTTGAGGATCTTCTTCTCAAGGTAAGCCGGCAGGAAGGAAGCGATATCGTCACGGCTGTAACCGAAGGTCATCTGCGTGAGGTCGTTCGTACCGAAGCTGAAGTACTGCGCCTCCGTAGCGATGCGGTCTGCCGTCAGGGCAGCACGCGGAATCTCAATCATCGTACCAATCTCGAACTCTACCTTGATACCGTACTCAGCGAATACCTCTTTGGCTACGCGCTGGATAATCTCTTTCTGCTGTTTGAGCTCATAGAGGATACCGATCAGCGGAACCATGATTTCCGGCATCGGGTTCTTGCCCTCTTTCTTGAGCTCGCAAGCAGCGCCGAGGATAGCACGGGTCTGCATAGCGGTGATCTCCGGGAAGGTGATACCCAGACGGCAACCACGGTGACCGAGCATCGGGTTGTTCTCTGCGAGCGATGCTACACGTGCCTGGATTTCTTCTACAGAAACGCCCATCTCTTTTGCCATTTGCTCCTGACCTTTCAGATCATGGGGAACGAATTCATGCAAAGGAGGATCGAGCAGACGGATATTCACCGGACAACCGTCCATTGCCTCAAGGATACCCTTGAAGTCCGCCTTCTGGTAGGGCAACAGTTTAGCCAATGCTTTCTCGCGGCCCTCGCTGTCCTTGGCGAGGATCATCTCACGCATGGCGAGAATCTTCTTATCCTCGAAGAACATATGCTCGGTACGGGTCAGACCGATACCCTTGGCACCGAAGGCGCGTGCTACGCGTGCATCGTGCGGCGTGTCGGCGTTGGTACGTACCTGGAGATGTGTATATTTGTCGCAGAGGTCCATGAGTGCCTTGAAGTCACCGCTGAGCTCAGCAGCCTTCGTCGGGATCTCACCTGCGTAAACCTGACCGGTTGAACCGTTGAGAGATATATAATCGCCCTCTTTATAGGTAACGCCCTCAATCTTGACGGTCTTAGCCTTATAGTCCACTTGGATAGCACCTGCACCCGAAACGCAGCACTTACCCATACCACGAGCTACGACAGCAGCGTGCGAAGTCATACCACCACGAGCGGTGAGGATACCTTCGGCAGCAGACATACCTGCGAGGTCTTCCGGACTGGTCTCAATACGAACCATAACAACCTTATGACCGTTTGCGTGCCATTCCTGTGCGTCATCTGCGTGGAAGACGATCTGACCGCAAGCAGCACCCGGAGAAGCGGGCAGACCCTGAGTGATGACTTTTGCTTTCTTCAAAGCGTCCTTGTCAAAGACAGGGTGGAGCAGTTCATCCAGTTTCTGCGGCTCGCAGCGGAGGATTGCCTCTTTCTCGGAGATCTTACCTTCACGAACCATATCCATAGCGATCTTCACCATTGCGGTACCGGTACGCTTACCGTTACGGGTCTGGAGGAACCAGAGTTTGCCTTCCTGAACGGTGAACTCCATATCCTGCATGTCGCGGTAGTGGTCCTCGAGCTTCTGCTGGATAGCGTTCAACTCAGCGTACATCTCCGGCATTGCCTCTTCCATAGACGGATACTTTGCCAGACGTTCCGCCTCGCTGATACCGGCGCGCTCTGCCCAACGCTGCGAACCGATCTTGGTGATCTGTTGCGGGGTACGGATACCTGCTACCACGTCCTCACCTTGTGCATTTACAAGGTACTCACCGTTGAAGAGGTTCTCACCGTTACCAGCATCACGGCTGAAGCAAACACCCGTTGCGGAGGTGTCACCCATGTTACCGAATACCATTGCCATTACGGAAACTGCCGTTCCCCACTCGTCAGGAATTCCTTCCATCTTACGGTAGAGGATAGCACGCTCGTTCATCCAGCTGCGGAATACTGCGCAGATAGCGCCCCAGAGTTGCTCCATCGGATCATCCGGGAAGTCCTTGCCTGTACGCTCTTTGATAGCTGTTTTGAAACGAGCTACAAGGAGCTTCAACTCTTCTACGTTGAGGTCCTTGTCCAGCTTCACGCCACGGATCTCTTTCACCTCGTCGATGATAGCCTCGAACGGATCGATGTCGGTCTTGTTAACCGGCTTCATACCCAAAACGACGTCACCGTACATCTGTACGAAACGACGGTAGCTGTCATACACGAAATGCGGGTTGTTGGTCTTAGCCACCATACCCTCAGCCACTACATCGTTCAAACCGAGGTTGAGGATGGTATCCATCATACCCGGCATGGATGCGCGTGCACCCGAACGAACAGAAACGAGCAGCGGGTTCTTCGGATCACCGAACTTGCAATTCATCAGGCCCTCTACGTGAGCAACTGCGGCGTTCACCTCTTCGGTCAACTCAGCTACGATCTTCTCCTGACCAACCTGATAGTACTCGTTACATACTTCAGTCGTAATGGTGAATCCCGGAGGAACAGGCACACCAACCAAGTTCATCTCAGCACAGTTAGCACCCTTGCCACCCAGCAACTCGCGCATTTGTGCGTTACCTTCAGCCTTACCGTTACCGAAGGTGTAAACTCTTTTTTTCTTTTCCATGTGTGTAAAAAATATATAATGTGTGTTTGTTTGTGTCATGGTCAAACCGATTAAAACGCAAGCGAAGCGATGTTTTAATCGGATAGCGAGAGCACGGCAAAAATTCATATGAGCGACAGAGTCGCGAATCGTACTGAGCCGTAACTCGCGCGAGGTGGAGTATAGCGGACTCAAAAATTGCGCTCACGCAATAATCGTGCCCTTTGGGCTAAGAACCGCGCGGGAGAACCGCTATAATTCACTATGTGGAGTATAGCGGACTCGAACCGCTCACCTCAACACTGCCAGTGTTGCGCTCTAGCCAGATGAGCTAATACCCCAGCGATGCAATCGCATCGATTTGTTATTTGACATTTGAGATTTGAGATTTTCTCAAATGCGGGTGCAAAGGTACAAAAAAAAAATCATATATGCAAGCGCGCGCGCATTTTTCTCAATTTTTTTGATTATATTTGCACATATCAAAAATATTTTGTAATTTTGCACACTTTTTATGGTGCATAGTTGGAAGCAATGAGTAAACCGATCGTTATATTAGCTATAGAGTCGAGTTGCGATGATACGTCGTCTGCCGTGATTGTGGACGGGGTGCTGCGCAGTAATGTGATTGCGAGTCAGAAAGTGCATGAGGAGTATGGCGGCGTGGTTCCTGAGTTAGCGAGCCGGGCTCACCAGCAGAATATCTTGCCGGTGGTAGATACAGCGTTAAAGCGTGCCGGCGTGACGAAGGAGAATATCAGTGCCATTGCGTTTACACGTGGACCGGGATTGTTAGGCTCATTACTGGTTGGTACTTCGTTTGCCAAGGGACTTGCATTGTCGCTGAATATACCGCTGATAGACGTGAACCATTTGCAAGGACATGTGTTAGCGCATTTTGTGGAAGACGGAACAGGATTGAAACATCCTGATTTTCCGTTCCTGTGTTTGTTGGTAAGCGGTGGAAACAGTCAGATTGTGCGCGTAAACGCGTATAATAAAATGGAGATAATCGGTCAGACGATAGACGATGCGGCTGGAGAGGCTTTCGACAAATGTGCGAAGGTGCTGGGACTGCCTTATCCCGGTGGCCCGTGGATTGATAAACTGGCTAAACTGGGCAATCCGAAAAAGTATCCTTTCGCAAAACCGAATATTCAAGGTTATGATTATTCCTTCTCCGGATTAAAAACTTCGTTTTTATATACCTTACGCGACATGCTGAAAGCGCATGAGGTGGAGACAATCGATGCCTTGGTGGAGAAGGTGCCGAACCTACGGGAAGACATGTGTGCGAGTCTTCAGGCGACGGTGGTGGATATTTTGATGCGGAAGTTGAAGAAGGCCGCCAATGATACCGGTATCAAACAGGTGGCAGTGGCCGGCGGTGTCAGTGCCAACAGTGCGTTACGCCAGGCATTTGTCGATTACGGAAAGAAGTATCATTGGGAGGTGTATATTCCGCCGTTCAGTTTTACAACGGATAATGCGGCGATGGTATGCCAGGCCGGATATTTCAAATATTTGGACAAAGATTTCTGTGCGATAGATGAAGTTCCCTTCGCCAAAACAACCATCTAAGGCTGAGCGGTTGTCGGTTATCGGCAAGCGGCTTTCACCCTATAAGGACGTTATCATTTTTATGATAACGCTGTTGGTGGCGAACTATTTCTGGAAGTTCACGATGAACGGCGATGAGGACGGCGAGATGGTGACGTGGTTCGGGTTGAATATCACGGCGCCGTTTGATATGATGAGTCGGCATATTGCATCGGTAGTGTATTGGTTAGTGGATCTGTTCCGCGATACGGTGACGATGGTTGGGGACTACACAATCCGGTTTGATTCGGGCAGCGGAACGAAAATTGTCTGGGGCTGCTCGGGATTAAAGCAAAGCTTTATATGGATGATGCTTATCCTTACGGTGATGAAAGTACGGAAAACCGATTCCGGAAAAGCGCTTTGGATAAAGAAATTATGGTATATCCCCCTCGGATGGGCATGCTGCTATGTGTTTAATATACTCCGTATATTCTTGATAGCGATTTTAATTGAGCATCATCCAGAATGGTTCGATGTGTTGCACGAATATATCTTCAAATATCTCTTCTACGCGATGCTGTTCGGATTATGGGTTATCTTTGTTGAAAAGATAAGACCTTCTTCTTCAGCCAGCTGACAAGTTTCCAAGTCTTCGATGCCTGTGTCGTATCTCCGGTAAGAATATCGGGGATTGCTGCGCCGGTCAGTTGCTCCGGATAGACGAGCATGTAACTATGGTCGGAGAAGAACCGGTTCAGCATGTCCGGAACCTGTTCAAACAAGGGGTTGTAAGACGGGGTGGAGGGACGTGCGTTAATCATGACAATCATGTCGTCAAGTTGCATCTGTTTGGCTATCATTAGAACATCTTCCCAGTCTTCCATCTCGCGGTACGAAGCACGCAGGTATTTGCCTTTGCGCCGGCAGAAGGCTTGTAACGCACGTTGCGTTTCCACATTGGTATAGAAGATGACTTTAGCGCCAATCTGACTGCTCAGACGACGGATAAGACCGAAGCAAGAGATGAAATCATGCTCTTTCTCCGCAAAACGCGGTACTGCCACAAGGATACGATTGATGGTGTTGATGGGCTGCGCTGGATGATAGACAACAGCTGCTTTGGACTGGTGAAAAATGAGTCTTCGTGCTTCTGTCCAGTCGGCTTCATTGGCTATATCGGGTTCATGCAATTCCCCTAATTCGCTCAACTCCCGGAGTTCGTAATGCCGGTTCTCCGCCACGGTCATCATGAGCCATTCGTTGTTGGGTTTGTCAGCCTCGAGTCGTGCCTCTTCCTGCAGCGCCAACTGTTTGGACGCATACTCCGTGATGAATGATGCGGAGGTACAGAGCACAAGAATCATCAGTACGGCGGCATTGAGGATGGCGTTATCAAAGATTCCGGTCTGAAAACCGATGGTGACGATAGCCAGCGTACCAGCTGCCGTAGCATGGGTGAGACCGAAGATGAGTTGTCTTTCCAAGGCTTGGAGACCGAATGATTTCTGTGCTACATATGCGGCTAACCACTTGGCACTGAGCTTGGTAGCTATCATGACGATGGCGATGATGATAGTTGTCCATCCGGACCAGAAGACCGATATGTCAATCATCATACCGACGCTGAGCAGGAAAAGCGGTACGAACAGGTTGTTGCCGACGAAGTTGATGCGCTGCATGACCGGACTGAGATTCGGAACCAGTCTGTTCATCGCCACGCCGCAGATGAATGCTCCGAGGATGCCTTCCAGTCCTGCCCAGTCCGCCATCCATGCCGAAACGGCCATCAGCGTCATGACTACCAGAAAACCGGTAGTAGGATCGGTCCAATGCTTGAAGAAACGCTGTGCCACATTGGGGAAAATCACCAGAATATGCAGCATAGTAAGTGCTATCTTCCCTAACATGCCCCAAGTGGATGCGCTGTCGGAGAGAACAAAATTACTCTTTAGATACGCCAGTACCAACAGAGACAGCGTGATGGACAGCATGGTACCTCCTACCGCGATGTTTGTCGCCGGATTCTTGTGAACTCCGTATCGGCTGACGATAGGATAGGTCATAAGTGTATGGCTGCCGTACATCGCACCCAACAAGGCAGACGTCACCCAACCGTAACCGAGCAACCGGCTGGTTATCAGTCCTAAAGCAAACGGGAAAAGGAACGAATACACACCGAACACCACGGCATGGGAACGCTGTTGACGGAAGTCGTTGACATCCACTTCAATACCGGCCTGAAGCATGATATACAGCATACCGATCATGCCTAAAGTCTGGATGGAAGTACCGCTTTGCAGCAGTTCGAAACCATTTGGCCCTAACGCTATACCCGCAAGAATGAAACCGACGATACTCGGGATGCGGATCTTACGGCATATCATAGGAATGAGCAGGATGATGCCCAGGATGAGCGATATGATGGTTAACGGATTGGTAATCATATGTATTTGCCGGTAATGGATTTCTTATTTTTACGAATGTCTTCTATCGTTCCTTCCGCTACGACGGTACCTCCGGACCGTCCTCCTTCCGGGCCCATATCGATGATATGATCGCATGCCCGGATGACATCCGTATTGTGCTCGATGATAAGGACGGTGTTGCCTTTGTCCACCAATTGGCGCAGTACGCCGAGCAATACGCGGATATCTTCAAAATGCAGTCCGGTAGTTGGCTCATCGAGGATATACAGGGTTTTGCCGGTTGAGCGTTTAGACAGCTCGGTAGCCAGTTTGATACGCTGGCTTTCTCCTCCGGAGAGGGAAGTGGATGACTGGCCGAGTTTGATGTATCCGAGTCCGACATCCTGAATGGTTTTGATTTTTCGTAGAATGGTCGGCTGCGGTTCAAAGAACTCCACAGCCTGGTTGACGGTCATGTCCAAAATGTCGGCGATAGACTTTCCTTTCCACCTTACTTCCAGCGTCTCCCGGTTGTATCGTGTACATCCGCAGGCTTCACAAGGCACATAGACATCCGGCATGAAATGCATCTGAATGGTCTTGTATCCGTTCCCCATACACTCTTCGCACCGTCCGCCTTTCGCATTAAAAGAAAACCGACCCGCTTTCCATCCGCGGATCTTGGATTCCGGCAGCTGGGCAAAGAGGTCACGGATATCGTTGAAAACGTTGGTGTATGTAGCCGGATTAGACCGGGGGGTGCGACCGATAGGTGCCTGATCCACATTGATGACTTTGTCGATAAACTGCACTCCGTCGATGGACTTGTATGGCAGAGGTTGTGCCTTGCTGCGATAGAATTTCTGACTCAGGATGGGGTAGAGCGTCTGGTTGATAAGCGAACTCTTTCCACTACCGCTGACGCCGGTCACGCAGACCATCTGTCCCAACGGAATACGGACGGTGACATCCTTGAGGTTATTGCCTGTACAACCTTTGAGGGTAATGGCTAAGGGTGAAGGTCTTTCGGCTGATGTTTTGCCCTTTCGCCCTTCGTCCATTCTCTTCTCGCCGTTGAGATAGCGGGCTGTGAGGGTGTCTGTTTTGAGCAGGTCGGCCGGGGTGCCGCTGAACAGCACTTTTCCGCCGAGACGACCGGCTTTAGGTCCGATATCGACTATCCAATCGGCATCGCGCATAATCTGTTCGTCATGCTCCACTACGATGACGGAGTTCCCCATGTCGCGTAACTCTTTGAGACTGCGGATCAGACGCTGGTTGTCACGCTGATGGAGTCCGATGGATGGTTCGTCCAGAATATAAAGAACGTTTACCAACCGGCTGCCAATCTGCGTCGCCAGACGAATGCGCTGACTTTCTCCTCCGGAGAGCGACTCACTACTTCGGTTCAGACTGAGATAACTCAGCCCGACGGACTGCATGAAGCGCAAACGGGCGCATATCTCTTTTAGTATAGGTTCGGCGATAGCGGCCTGTTTGGCTGAGAGTTGCGTGTGTATGGTCGAGAGTTTATCGAGCAGCACATCGATATCCATATTGGCAAGGTCGGAGATGTTGTAAGGGCCGAGACGGTAACTGAGTGCTTCCTTGCTCAATCGTTGACCGTGGCATTCCGGGCACTCTCTCCATTCTTCTTTCTCCGACTCGTCCGATTCATCCGAGAAATCAGAATACTCGGACAGTTTCTCAAACCAGTTGTCTTGGCGGATGATATCATCAATCTCCTCTGCGGCATCACTGTTCAGCATCACCTGTTCACTCTTCACTTTCCCGAGTCCTTTGCAGCATGGACACCATCCGGAAGGACTATTGAACGAGAAGGTGTGCGGAGCAGGTTCCTGATAACTGAGACCGGTCTCCGGACACATCAGATTTCTACTGAGATATTTGTGATTTGAGATTTGTGGTTTTTGATTTTCGACTTCGGCAATCATCATGATGCCGTTACCTTGCGTCATGGCGCGGTCCACAGACTGGCGAAGACGATGCAGGTCTATGTCCTCTTTCGAATTTTGTGCGTCGTCATTGGGTATCTTGAGCCGGTCCACCACCACCTCAATCGTGTGTGTTTTGTACCGGTCAAGCTTCATTCCCGCCACTATTTCCCGTACTTCACCATCCACGCGTACATGGACGAATCCTTTCTTGCGAATGGTCTCAAAAAGTTCTTTGTAATGTCCCTTTCGCGCAGAGATTAGCGGAGCTAACAGCAATATTTTCTTTCCGGCGTAATCGCGGATGATGAGGTCGATGATCTGCTGGTCGGAGAACTTCACCATCGGCTTTCCCGACAGGTAGGAATATGCTTCACCGGCACGGGCAAAAAGGAGCCGGAGGAAGTCATACACTTCGGTGATGGTACCGACCGTAGAACGCGGGTTCTTGGAGGTGGTTTTCTGGTCAATGGAAATGACGGGACTCAGACCGGTTATCTTGTCCACATCCGGCCGCTGCATCTGACCGATGAACCCGCGGGCATAAGATGAGAAGGTGTCCATGTATCGGCGTTGTCCTTCCGCGAAAATGGTGTCGAACGCCAAAGAAGACTTGCCCGAACCGCTGAGACCGGTGATGACGGTCAGGCGTTTGCGGGGAATGGAGACGCTGATATTCTTCAGATTATGCACCCGTGCTCCGATAACTTCTATGTTCGAATCCGATTTTCCCATTTTAGCATGCAAAGGTACGAAAAAAAGTTGGAAGTTGAAAGCAGAAAGCAGAAAGAAAGTTATTTTCTCGCCCTAAAGGCACTTTTTTTTGAAAAAAGTACGCGCGTGCTTGCGTATATAAAAAAATTGTAGTATCTTTGCACGCTTTTTGTGAATATATGAGTAAAATTGCATTAATAACGGGAGTAACAGGACAGGACGGCAGCTATCTGTCGGAGTTCTTGTTGGAGAAGGGTTACGAAGTACACGGTATCATCCGTCGTAGCTCGGTTGATTATCGTGAGCGCATCGCCCATCTGGAGGGAACACCTCATTTTCATTTGCACTATGCAGATATGAGTGACTCGATGTCGCTGGTAAAACTGGTAGGCAAGGTACAACCGGATGAAATCTACAATCTTGCTGCGCAGAGCCATGTGCAGGTCAGTTTTGATGCGCCGGAGTTTACGGCGGATGTGGATGCGGTAGGCGTACTGCGTGTGTTAGAAGCTGTCCGGACGAACCATTTGGAGAAGACCTGTAAGATTTATCAGGCATCGACGAGTGAGTTGTATGGCAAAGTGGAGGAAGTGCCTCAGAGTGAGACCACGCCTTTCCATCCATACAGTCCGTACGCTGTGGCGAAGTTATACGGCTATTGGATTATCAAGGAGTACCGCGAGGCATATGACATGTTCTGCTGTTCGGGTATCCTGTTTAACCACGAGAGCGAGCGTCGCGGCGAGACTTTCGTTACGCGTAAGATAACGCTGGCGGCAGCCCGTATTGCGCATGGTAAGCAGGATTGTCTGTATTTAGGCAATCTGGACAGCTTGCGTGACTGGGGATATGCCAAGGACTATGTGGAGTGCATGTGGCTTATCCTGCAGCATGAGACACCGGAAGATTTCGTGATTGCTACCGGTGTGCAGCATAGCGTGCGTGAGTTCGCTACTCTGGCGTTCAAGCATGCCGGTATTGAGCTGCGCTGGGAAGGACAGGGTGTTGACGAGAAAGGAATCGTGGAGAAGGTACAAAGTGACAAGGTACAATGTACAAAGGGACAGGTGGTAGTAGCTGTGAGTCCGGATTTCTACCGTCCCACGGATGTTGTGAACCTGTTAGGCGATCCGAGCAAAGCAAAACGCGAACTCGGTTGGAATCCGCAAAGTACATCTTTCGAGCAACTCGTCGAACTGATGGTAAAACACGATATGAAGAAGATAACGAATGAACGAATTAACGAGTTGACCAATGAGCGGAAGGTTAATTTGGCAGAGTTGTTGGAGAGGGGTATAGATAGGTAATTGTTCGCAGATACTTTCGATACACTCTCGACTCGATTCTGTCTCGATAGTGTCTCGTTAGTCTGATTTACGTTAGTATGGAGAAAACATCTAAGATATATGTAGCAGGCCACCGGGGTATGGTGGGAAGCGCCATTGTGCGCGAGTTGCAGCGGCAGGGATATACGAATATCATTACTCGTACGCATAAGGAACTTGATCTGTGCCGTCAAGAGGCGGTGGAGAAGTTTTTTGCAGAGGAGAAGCCGGAGTATGTGTTTCTGGCGGCCGCCAAAGTCGGCGGTATAGTGGCCAATCAGAACGCGTTGGCGGACTTTATGTATGACAACATGATTCTGGAGATGAATGTCATCCATGCGGCCTGGAAGAACGGATGCAAGAAACTGGAGTTCCTAGGTTCAAGTTGTATCTATCCTCGTATGGCACCGCAGCCGATGACGGAGAGTTGTCTGCTGACGGGTGAGTTGGAGAAAACGAATGAGGCGTACGCTCTGGCGAAAATCAGCGGACTCAAGTATTGCGAGTTCCTCAACCGCCAGTACGGCACGGATTATATCTCTGTTATGCCGACAAACCTGTATGGCCCGAACGACAACTATCATCCCGAGCACAGCCATGTGCTGCCGGCGTTGATCCGTCGTTTCCACGAAGCAAAAGTGAGCGGGGCAAAGTCCGTTACCTGTTGGGGCACGGGAAGTCCGCTGCGCGAGTTCCTCTATGTGGATGACCTGGCTGACCTATGTGTGTTCCTGATGAATAACTACTCGGGCAATGAGACGGTGAATGCCGGAACCGGCAAGGAGTTGACCATTAAGGCCTTAACGGAACTGGTAGCGAAAGTAGTCGGCTATGAAGGCGAGATCTTCTGGGATGCCACACGGCCTGACGGTACTCCGCGTAAGCTGCTGGATGTGAGCAAGGCAACTCAACTGGGATGGACATACAAGACGGAACTCGAAGACGGTATCCGTCTGGCATATGAAGATTTTTTGAATAACCCGATGCGAGCAGAGAGGTGAGAGATTTTAGTTTAGACATATACAAAGAGCTGCTTGAGACGCTGATTGCGAAAGGGTATCAGATTATCACGTACGCAGATTATTGTCACGGCAACCGACCGGAGAAATTCGTGATTTTGCGTCACGATGTAGATGCACGTCCGTTGAATAGCGTACGCACGGCGCAGATCGAGCATGAATTAGGTGTGAATGCCACTTATTATTTCCGTGTAGTCAAGTCAAGCAATGTCCCGGATGTGATCCGGACGATTGTGAACCTGAATCACGAGGTGGGGTATCACTATGAGGATATGAGTATCTGCCACGGCGATACGGATGCGGCATGGAATCATTTCAAGACCTGGCTGCGTTATTTCCGCACGTACTATCAAGTGGAGACGATCTGTATGCACGGTGCACCGACGAGCAAGTGGGACAGCAAGGATTTATGGAAGAAATACGACTATAAGACCAAAGGTATTATCGGTGAACCGTATATGGACACGGATTTCAGCGATGTGTTCTATCTGACGGACACAGGGCGTTGCTGGGACGGATACAAGGTGTCGGTTCGCGACAAGATTCCCCAATACCAGGATGAATGGACAGCCAAAGGTTGGGTCTGGCACACCACGAGAGAGGTGCTGGACGCAATCGATCTGGAGCAATTCCCGGACCATGTGATGATAACAACTCATCCGCAACGATGGACGAATAACAAAAAGAGTTGGTATGAAGAGCGCATCACCCAGGCGCTGAAGAACATGGTGAAACGGATGTTAATGATGAAATTTTATAAAACATATAATGAATAAACCTTTGAATTTTGGATTGATTGGTGCGGCGGGTTACATCGCCCCGCGGCACATTAAAGCGATTGCGGACACAGGTAATAATCTGCTGGTCGCTTATGATAAGTTCGACAGCGTCGGACGATTGGACAGTTCGTTCCCAGATTGTTCGTTCTTCACGGAGAATGAGCAGTTTGACCGTTTCTGCTCCAAGCAGATGCGGACGGATGAACCGTTGAACTGGTTGTCCATCTGTACGCCGAACTACACGCATGATGCGTTTATCCGTTATGGTTTGCGTCTGGGATGCAATGTAATTTGTGAGAAACCGCTGGTGCTGAATCCGTATAACATCGATAACCTGGTAGAACTGGAGAAGGAAACGGGTCATCAGGCTTATACCATTCTGCAACTTCGTCTGCACGAGAAGATTCGTGCCTTGAAAGAGAAAGTGGCGAACGGTCCGAAGGATAAGATTTACGATGTTGATTTGACGTATATCACAAGCCGCGGCAAATGGTACTACAGTTCATGGAAAGGTGATGTGCACAAGAGCGGCGGTATCGCTACGAACATTGGTGTGCATTTCTATGATATGCTGCAGTGGATTTTCGGTCCCGTGAAGCAGAACATCGTGCACGTAATGAGTTTTGACCGTGTGGCGGGTTATCTGGAGTTGGAGAAGGCGCGTGTCCGTTATTTCCTGAGTATCAATTCCGAGTGTCTGCCGGCCAATGCGGTACAAGGCGAGAAACGGACCTACCGTACGCTGAGCATTGACGGCGAGGAGTTCGAGTTCAGCGCCGGCTTTACGGAGCTGCATACCGAGAGTTACAAGCAGATTCTCGCAGGTAACGGTTTCCGTATCTCCGAAGCGCGTCCGTGTATTGAGACGGTAGCTGCAATTCGTCACAGCGAACCGATCGGTCTGGTGGGCGATTATCATCCGTTGGCGAAACTGCCGTTGGCTAAACACCCGTTCGGATGGGACGAGAGAAGGTGACAGTTGAAAGTAGAAAGTTTATAGTTTAAAGTTTATAGTTGATGTTTAAAATTCGAAATATTCTATTTCTTGCAATAGTAGGCCTGGCGATGATGTCGTGTGTGACGTCGCGTAAAGTGAACTATATGCAGGAGCCGGACAAGCATATCCCGTCCTATGCTGACACCTTGAGTTTTGAGGATTATCAGTTGCGAATCGGAGACCGTTTGTTTGTTTATGTGTATTCGCTGGACGAGAACATACAGAAGATGTATAACGCCGGCGGCCAGAATGCATCGCAGATGCGTCAGTATATGGGAAATGGCGGTGGCCAGTATGGATCGTATGACCTGTACACCTATCTGGTGGATGACGATGGCAATATGGATTTCCCGACCATCGGTAAGCTGTTCGTACAGGGACTGACGACCCGTGAAGTGAAGCATAAGTTGGAGAAAGAGTTGGGTACTCTGTTGAAAGAGTTACCCGGCGGACACCAGACGGTTTCCGTGGAGGTGAACATCATGAACCGCAGTTTCTCCATTATCGGAGCTCAGAGCGGCAGATATACCATCAACAAAGAGAAGATGACTATCTTCGAGGCATTGGCGATGGCAGGTGATCTGGGGGAATTCAACAGCCGCAAGGAGATTAAGTTGGTACGTGAGAAGAACGGCGTGACGACAATCAAGACCTTTGACGCCCGTACGAAAGACATCGTGAACTCGGAGTTCTACTATATTGAGCCGAATGACATCATTTATATCCGTCAGATTCCAGGCTACAGTTTCGGTATCAACCATGTGACAACGGTGATAGGTGTGACCGCATCCACCATATCGTTCGGTGCGTTCATCTGGTCTATCGTTCAGACCGGTATCAACCATGTGAACAAGCATTACGGTAACAACACTTCAGCTGGAGGAGGAGCTAACCCATGAGAAAGTTAACGTTTATACTTCTGGGCTGCGTCGCCCTGTTGATGAGCAGTTGTTACAGCCATCGTGTGATCGGTTATCTGCAGGAACCTACCAAGCAGAACAAGTTACCGCAATATGACAGCGTGGCATATGAACCATACCGCATCCGTGTGAACGACGAGATTATATACCGTCTGGTGACACGGGATGAGACGATATCGAAGATGTTGGGTACCAACAACATGACCGCCGGCTCTCAGTATGCCAATTCGTACCGTGTGTATTCGGACGGAACGATTGACCTGCCGTTCTTAAAGCCTCTGAAGGTGCAAGGTCTGACGGAAGTGGAGGCGCAGGATACCTTACGTGCCGCTTTCCGTGAGATTATTCCCGATGCAGATGTGAAACTGGCATTGTACAACAAGTATTTCAGCGTGATCGGTGACGCGAATGCGAGTCAGTATTATATATATAAGGAGAAGATGAATATCTTCCAGGCCCTGGCAATGACTGGCGATGTGATGAACAGCGGTGACCGTCGTCATATCCGTATCATCCGTCCGAAAGATAACGGACAGGAACCGGAAGTGCTGGAGTTTGATATCCGTACCAACAGTATCATCGATTCGAAATACTATTATATCTATCCAAACGATGTGATTTATGTGGCGCGTACGAAGAACAGTTTCTATACCGTTCCGAGTTATGCGGGCTTCACCGGCCTGATCACCAGTAGTGTCGCGCTGCTGACTACTGTGCTGAACTATGTAGCATACGTGTATAAATAGTAGAAAGTGAAAGTCAAAAGTCGAAAGACATAAGACCAAAGAACTATGAGCAAGAATAATTCATATTACATTCCCGGCGGTAACGATCATTACTACAACCCCGGAGGCAACAATCATTATTACAACCCCGGCGGGAACAGCCAGTATTATTACCAGCCGGGTGGTAACAAAAACTATTACCAGGGTAACCAGCAGTACTACCAGCAGCAGGATCCGATGGATGATGATGATCAACGCGGTTCGAAATTCAATATGCTGGAGTGGGTGTTTACCTTCTTGCATTACTGGTATTTGTTCGTAATTGCATTGGCGATTGCGTTGGGTTTGGCGATGCTGAAGAACCGTCGCTGGATACCTACGTACTACTCGCAGGGTACCATTGTCATCAAGGAGTCAGCCGGTTACGGTAACGGCGGGGGCGGCATGAGCTTCTCGCTGATGAACGGTTTCGGTGTCGATCAGGGTTACAAGAACGTGAACAACCAGATGATTATGCTGGGTTCGTACGACCTGACCAGTCGGGTAGTGGACTCATTGCCGTTCCTGAATGTGGAGTACATGACATTAGGCCGGTTCAAGACCCGTCAGTTATATCGTCAGACGCCGTTTGTCGTAGAGCCTACACGTATCGATCCGCGTGCTTACGGTCAGTTGTTCCAAGTAAGCTTCAAGAACGACAGCACTTTGCATATCAGCGGATTGGACAATGCCCAGGATCTGGATATTGACACGCATTACGGCGAATTGATTAACTGCCGCTATTTTGAGGCGCGGATCTTCCCTACCGAGTTTATGAACAATACCGGAAAGGTCTATTTCCAGTTCCGTGACCACGAGTCGCTGGTAAATGAGTTCATGAGCCGTCTGACTCTTTCGTTCGTAACGGAAGGATCGACGGTACTGGCTTTGGGTATGGTCAGCGAGACGCCGCAACGTGACTGCGACTATTTGGATATGCTGGCAAAGATCTATCTGCTGCAAAACCTGGAACAGAAGAATGAAGTGGCAGAGAACTCTATCCGATTCATTAACAAGCAGTTGGAGGAGTTGCAGGGCTCGCTTCAAGTGAGTGAAGGCGCGATGACGGATTTCCGCCAGGAGAACAAGTTCGTGGATGTGAACTCGGAAGCTGGTCGTCTGATGGGTCTGGTATCGAGTTATGAGCAGCAGAAGATGGAGCAGCGTCTGCGTGAGACCTATTTTGACTACCTTATCAATTATATCCATACCAATATTGAAAACGGCGCTGTGATTGCTCCGACGACGATGGGTGTGAACGAGCCGAACCTGATCGGCCTGGTGCAGCAGCTGAACGAGTTGCGTCTGCAGCGCGGTGAGTTGACGGAGAAGAACGTGTACTACGCAAAGTACACAAAGGATATGGAGAACGTGAAGATTGCCATCGAAGAGTTGGTTAAATCCATGCGTGCCACCTTGGAGATTGAGAAATCCGACTTGCGTCTGAGAATGGAAGAGGTGGACCGTGAGATTGCCAAACTGCCGGAGAAGGAATTGCAGATGGTGGCGATTGAGCGTAACTACCGTATTGATGACAACTATTATACTTTCTTCCTGCAGAAACGTGCGGAGGCTGAGATTCAGAAGGCTTCGAACACGCCGGATAACTCCATTATGGATAAGGCGCGTACGACGGCTGTTATGAACGCCAGCGCAAAGCGGAAGACGACCACCAAGTACCTTGTGTTCGGATTCCTAATACCTGCCGGACTAATAATCCTTAGCGAGCTGCTCAATAACAAGATGCGTTCGCCGAAGGATGTGATCAAGCTGAAAATGTTCCACCTCATAGGAACCCTGCGTCATGCGCGCAACCAAAACCCGACGTTGGTACGTGCCTCGCCCCGTTCCTCCTATGCGGAGATGATGCGAGCCATCCGAACGCGAATGGAGTTTGTGCTTCAGCGTAAGGACAAGATGGTCATCTGTGTGACCTCCACCGAGTCCGGTGACGGTAAGACCTTCCTCTCCACGAACCTGGCTGCCTTGTACGCCATGACGGGCCGTAAGGTGCTGCTGATGGACCTTGACCTTCGTAAACCGAACATCCACACGAAGTTGGGTTTGGAGGGAGGTAGCGGTTTGTCTAACTACCTGATTGGTGACTGCGAATTAGAAGATTTCATTGAGCGTAACACGCCGTTTGCCTTTGATTTTATGCGTGCCGGTACGATTCCTCCCAACCCGGGTGAGTTGGTTCACACGGACCGGTTGGCTAAACTGATTGCAGATATGCGTGAGCAGTATGACTTCATAGTCATCGATACATCGCCTATCGGTCTGGTGCCTGACGCGTATGCTATCATTGAGCAGAGTGACCTCTGTCTGTATGTCATCCGTTGCCTGCAGACCAACAAGTCGTTCTGTAAACAGACTTTGGAGCAGATGACAGACGTGATTGATATTCCGGAGAAGGTACAATTGGTTCTCTCCGATATCCCGACCACGGGTCGTCACTCGTACGGTTCCGGTTATGGTTACGGTTACGGCGGTTACGGCGGTTACGGATACGGTCATCTCGGTTACGGCGGTTACGGCGGTTACGGTTATGGCTACGGCTACGGTAGTGATTCCAACCGCTCGAAACGGTACGGCAAACTATATGGCAAAATCTATGGCAAGATTGTTCGTGACGATAAGGCTTATCGTTCCTACTATTACTACCATCACGACGAGGATGATGAGGAGACACAGCAGAACGAACAGAGCAACGAGAATAGCAAACCGCAGAAGGATTAGCGCTTTGGAAGTATGGAATACGCTTTTGACAACGACAAATACATCCGCATCCAATCGGAGCATATCCGCGAACGTATAGCGCAGTTCGGCAACAAACTATACCTTGAATTAGGCGGAAAGCTGTTTGACGATATGCATGCGAGCAGGGTACTGCCGGGCTTTTTGCCCGACAGTAAGCTGCGTATGCTGACGCAGTTACGGGATTCGCTGGAAATCGTGATTGTCATCTCCGCAGAGGATATCGAGCGTAACAAGGTGCGTCAGGATTTGGGAATCACCTATGATGAGGACGTGCTTCGTCTCCGCGAAGAGTTTATGAACCGCGGGTTTGTGGTATCTTCGGTTGTGATTACCCATTATACCGGCCAGCGTTCCGCTGATGCCTATCGTCAGCGTCTGGAGCGGAAGAACATCCGCGTGTATTATCATTATACCATAGACGGCTATCCGCATAACGTGGAACTGATCGCATCCGATGAAGGCTTCGGCCATAATGATTATATCGAGACGACACGTCCGTTGATTGTTGTTACGGCGCCGGGTCCCGGGAGCGGAAAGATGGCTGTGTGTCTGAGTCAGTTGTATAACGAGCAGAAGCGCGGCCATGAGGCCGGGTATGCGAAGTTCGAGACCTTCCCGGTCTGGAATCTGCCGTTGAAACATCCGCTGAACCTGGCGTATGAAGCAGCGACGGCGGACCTGCAGGACGTGAATATGTTAGACCCATTCCATTTGGAGGCGTATAACAAGACGGCGGTGAACTACAACCGCGATATTGAGATCTTTCCGGTGCTGGATGCGTTGTTCAAATCCATCTACGGGGAGAGCCCCTACAAGTCTCCGACCGATATGGGGGTGAACATGGTTGGTTTCTGTATCAGCGACGACGATGCGGTTCGTGAGGCCAGCAAGCAAGAGATTATCCGTCGCTATTTCCAAGCCTTGTGCCATCTGGCCAACGGCAAATGCAACGATGCAGAGATTAAGAAACTGGCGTTGCTGCAGCAGCAGGTGGGCATCAATACCGCCTACCGCCGTACTACGGTGGCGGCGCGTGAACGCAGAGCCTTGACTGGCGCCTTGAATGACGGCGTGTTCGCTCATGCGGCAGCCATAGAACTGCCGGACGGACGTATCATCACCGCGGAAGCCGGTCCGTTGTTAGGCTCTTCGGCCGCTCTGCTGATGAATGCGATGAAGGAACTGGCCGGTATCGACCATTCGGTACGGCTGATTCCGGAGAACATCATCGGACCGATCCAGCAGACGAAAATCAGCTATTTGCACGGACGGAACCCGCGTCTGCATACCGATGAGGTGTTGGTGGCGCTGTCTGTGCTGTCGTTGCATGACGACAATTGCCGCAAGGCCTTGGAAACATTGCCGTTGCTAAAAGGCTGTCAGGCCCACTCGACGGTGATGCTGAAAGAAGTGGATTGGAGAACATTTAAGAAATTAGGAATCGATTTGACAACCGACCCTGCTAAAAAATAGCAAAGACTGTAAGAGAACTCGGGTGCAAATCCCGGACTGACCGGCAACTGTGATGACCGAATGGTCTAAGTCAGATCGCTTACCCTTTGTGCAATTGAGAGTCCTCCTGGAATAGGACGAACAATGATAAGACGCAACTTTTTCATACTGATTTTTGCACTCTGTGCACACTCTGTTTTCGCGACAGGCGAGGCAGAGCCGGATTCCGTATATCGCCAGTTCCATATCGGGGAAGTGGAGGTTTCTGCGCGTGCCTTAACCAAGGATGTCATCGTGCCGCAGACCCTTAAAGGCGCCGAGTTACAGCGTCTCAATGCCTTGTCTGTAGCGGATGCCATACGCTATTTCTCCGGCGTACAACTCAAGGATTACGGCGGAGTGGGAGGTATCAAAACGATCAACGTCCGCTCTATGGGCAGTCAGCATACGGCTGTTTATTACAACGGTGTCCAGTTGGGGAATGCCCAGAACGGACAGGTGGACTTGGGGCGCTTCTCCCTCGACAACATGGAGCAGATTGACCTTTTCAACGGTCAGAAATCCGATATCTTCCAATCGGCGCGTGAGTTCGGATCGGCAGGTAATGTCTACCTCACCACCCGCAAACCCTATTTTAAAGATAAGGAACGCGTACACGTACACGCGCAGATGCGTTTCGGCTCCTTTGCCTTGGCGAATCCCAATGTGGGAGTGGATGTCAAACTGACCGATGCTCTCTCTCTCACGTTCGATGCCGAGTATGTTTATTCTAACGGCAAGTATCCGTTCCGCTACAAGCGTGTGCTGCCGACTGGTGAAACGGCGTATGACACGACTGCCGTGCGTCAGAACGGCGATGTGAACGCGGTTCGGACGGAGTTGGGGCTTCATCATTATTACCGCACGACGGGTTTCTGGCGGGTACATGCATACAATTATTACAGCGAACGCGGTGTGCCGGGGGCCATTGTCAATAATGTATGGCGGAACGGAGAGCGTTTATGGGACCGTAACACGTTTGTACAGGGTCAATGGCAGGATGAATGGTTCAACCGCTGGAGCACAAGGCTGCTCGTCAAGTATGCCAACGATTACACCCATTATCAGAACTACGATGAGAAACTACTGCCGTCCGACAACGAGTATCTGCAGCAGGAGATGTACCTTTCCTTTGCCAATAAAGTCCGGCTGTTCAACTGGTGGGATCTGTCATTGGCGTATGACTATCAGTACAACACCTTGAAAAAGGATGAGTGGATCAGCGGATTGACGGATGAGCGGTTCGCGCGCCACAGCCACTGGCTGTCTGCCGCCACGGCCTTGAATATCAAAGAGTACTTGCGCCTGCAGGCCTCTGTCTTAATGACCGCAATCAGCAATCAGTCATCCGCCGTCAGCCGGCAGCCCAGAATCACCCCGGGAGTCTTTGTTTCATTCCGGCCGTTGGCTTTCAGCGCTTCGCCTTTTGCCGGGTTGAGTCTCAATGCGTTCTACAAGCAGAGTTACCGTTATCCTACCTTCAACGACCTCTATTACACGGACTTGGGCAATGCGGATCTGCGTCCTGAACTGGCGCGCCAGCACTCGGTTTCCATCGAATACAGCATCAATCCGTCTGCTTTCAGCATACAGACTTCCCTCTCTTACTACTATAATCGTGTCACCGACAAGATCATCGCCTATCCGAAAGGCCAGCAGTTCCGCTGGACCATGCTCAACCTCGGTACGGTGAAAATCAACGGGATCGATGCCAAGGCGGATATGTCTTTCTATCTGCCGCTACGTTTTGTGTTGCGCACCCGGCTGAACTATACGTACCAGACGGCGATTGACGTCACCCATCCTTATGATACCTTTTACGGCCATCAGATACCGTATATCCCCTGGCATAGCGGTAGCGCAGTGTTCAGTCTGGACTGGAAAAGCAAGCGCAGAGACCATTACGGACTGAACTACTCCTTCATCTATGTCGGCGAACGCTACAGCCAGCAGGAAAACATCGTCTATAACCATGTCCAGCCATGGTACACGCATGATCTCTCGTTGTACGGAGAGTGGGGAATCCAAGGGGAAAGATTGAAGGAGAAAGATGAAAAGGTATGGCTCAAAGCCAATTTGGAAATCAATAACCTGCTCGGACAGGATTACGAAGTAATCCAGAACTATCCGATGCCCAAACAGAATGTACGATGCACATTGGCGATAAGATATTGAATAAAGACCGCTGCACTGACCGAGTGCAGACCGCTGTGCTGACCGAGTACAGACAGAAGATTCGACGAATCCTGGTTTGGTCTGTATGCTGTATTCTGTACTCTGTGCTCCTCACTTCCTGCCGGACGGACGAGGTGGTCTATCCGACCATCGGCACGCATGTCACGGATGAAGTGCGCACCGGCGGGTTGTACGTGCTTTGTGAAGGCAACATGGGTGCCAACAAGGCCCGCCTGGATTATATGAACCTGGAAACGGGCGAGTATTACAGCAACTGGTACGGTTCGCAAAATCCCAACCAAATCAAGGAGTTAGGCGATGTGGGTAACGATGTGCAGGTGTATGGCGGCAAGCTGTATGCCGTCATCAACTGTTCGCATAAACTGGAAGTGACGGACCGTAAGGCACGGCACATCGCGCAGATAGATATACCCAACTGCCGGTATCTGGCCTTCGCCAAAGGGAAAGCGTATGTCAGTGCATACGTGGGTTCTGTGGCTGACCCGGACATGCTGGGTTCGGTCTTTGAGATTGATACCGCTTCGCTGGAGATCACCCGGGAAGTGAAAGTGGGGCACCAACCCGATGAACTGTGTATCCATGACGGCAGGCTGTACGTGGTCAATTCCGGCGGATACCTCATCAACCGCCATGACTCCACCATGTCGGTCATTGACCTGGATTCGTTCACGGAGCTCAGGCAGATTCCGGTAGGTGAGAACCCGCAGCGTGTGCGGGCAGATAACAGCGGTCAGTTATGGGTGAGCACGGATGACGGGCTGGTGGTGATGTATGGCGAACGGATCATACAGCGTATTCCCCTGCAGGTACAGAATTTGTCCATCCTGGGCTCCACCGTTTACGTCTTGGAGCGTGAGACGAATGAGCTGCTGACCGTCTCGACGGTGGACTATCAAATCTCAAATCTCACATGTCAAATGTCCAATCAATGGGAACACCCCTACGGTCTGTTGGCGGCAGAGGACGCGCTGTATATCACGGACGCTAAGAACTACGTCTCGTCCGGTGTGTTGCATTGTTACAGCTATGACGGTCGTGAGCGATGGACGGCCAAGACGGGTGACATCCCCGGACATCTCTGCCGTGTGACGGAGGCTTATACGCTGTACGGCGACACTACGCAAATCATAAATCATAAATCGAAATTCATAAATCGAGTCTATGAATATATACCCGCTCCCGGGCAGTTTGTGAATGAGTTGCCGAAATACGAGGAGGGGGATGATGCCGCCTCTATGTGCCGTAAGTGCGAACAGGCGATTGCCAATAATGCCGGAGGCTTGGTTTGTCTGGGCGGATGGGGCGGATATATCACGTTCGGCTTTGACCACGCCGTGCTTAATCAGGAGGGCTATGACTTGCAGATTCTGGGCAACGCCTTTACCATGCCCGGCAATATGGAGTACGGCAGTTCCGAACCGGGTATTGTGCTCGTCAGCCGTGATGACAACCGCAACGGCGTGCCCGATGATGCCTGGTACGAGTTGAAAGGCAGTCTGTATGACGACCCTGCTACGCAGCATGATTACACACGCACCTATACGCGTGCCGGAGATACACTGCATAACACTTTCCATCAGCACCCGTATTATCCGCAGTGGATAGAGCGTGACGAGATGACCTTCCGCGGCGCGCTGTTACCCTCGCAGTCGCAGACCGTCAGCGGTCAGAACGTACAACGCCTGCTGGCGTACGGATATACGGATAACAAGCCCAATACGGATAAGGAAGGCACTTCTTTCGACCTCTCGTGGGCGGTGGACGGCAACGGACAGCTGGTCCTGTTGGATTCCGTTCATTTTGTCCGTGTCTATACGGCGGTGGATGAAGTGTTGGAACTGACAGGGGAGCTGAGTACCGAAATAAACGGTGCCGTGGATTTACATGTACAATAGTGCGAATAACACTTATATTAACTTATTTATTAACAATTTAAAACAACAAACAAAATGAAAAAACAAATTCTTTTTGTGGCTGCATTGGCATTGACCTTTGCAGCATGTGAAAACAAGTATGAAGTAGAGGACAAGACGGTTGCTACGTTTGAAGAAGCAGCTGTCAGCCCTTCAGCACCGGAGAGCTCGTTGGCTTTTACAACGGACACGGTTGCCTTCCTCCAGAGTGGTAACTTCCAGATTCAGCAGACTGTTGCGTACGGTGGTTCCTATGTAACCGGTGGCGTGGTAACGAACATCACCGACACGAAGTTCGAGAGCTATCTCGACGCTTACAAATCGGCAGCCGGTGGCGCAAAGGGCGGTAAGAATTATGTCGTTTGGTATGAAGACGGCTTCACGCCGAACGTAGTGAAACTGAACACTGCAGCTGCTGTTCCGGGCATGTATGTATGCAACAACGTGTATGCCCTCAGCTCCATGAAAGAGGGTGACGACTATGCAGGTGAGCCGTTTGGCGAAGAAGACTGGTTTATGCTGACTGTCGGCGGTTCATTGAACGGCGTGGCTGTCAATGAGACGGTTGAGTTCTATCTGGCTAAAGGTACCAATTTCGTTACCGACTGGACCTATGTGGACCTGAGCAAGTTGGGCAAGGTGGATGAATTGAACTTCTCGATGTCCGGAAGCCGTACCGGTGACTGGGGTCTGAACACGCCGGCTTACTTCTGCATCGACAACCTCGGTGCTAAAAAGTAACGCTATATGCGCCAATATTGGCTCATAATCGGGACGCTTCTCTGTTTCGCAGGCTGTGCCAAACAGTCGGCGGAACAGGGTAGTGTGCCTGCAGGCAACAGGTACGCTACCGGTTTTCAGCTTACAGAGACGGACACTTCTGTCATCATAGAGGTGTTCGAACCGTATCAGCGTCTGGAGGTGAAGGAACCGCTGCACCGGCTGGGTACAATGAGTACCGTCCAGGTCGGTTTTCTCTATGCTATCGACGCGATGGACTGTCTGGCAGCGGTATGTAACCCGGAACTGGTCTATACGCCGCTCAAGGGCGATGAGACAGACCTTGGTGACTCCATGAAACCGATTGCGGAGCGTGTGATGCAATCCGACCTAGATGTCCTCTTGGCGGTCAACTACGGCCAGTACGACAATCTGGAAGCCTCGCGGCTGGAGAAACTCGGTGTCTTCACGATGTATATCAACGAATGGCAGGAGAGCTCTCCCTTGGCGCGCGCGGAGTGGATCCGTGTCTTCGGCGCCCTCACCGGACGTCTTCATCATGCGGATTCCGTCTTCGCGGAGGTGGAAAGCAAGTATGTCAGTCTGTCCGCGAAACGCTCCGGACTCAGTCAGACGGAGTCGGTATCCATTCTTTCCGGAAACAATTTTAGAGGCACTTGGTATGTCCCTTCCGGCAAGAACTACTTGGCCTATCTGTTCAAGGATGCCGGTGCCGACTATCCGTACTATGAGGATATGAGCATGACTTCTATCCCGCTGACTATTGAGCAAACCATCCGTGCTTTCGGAGAAGCGGATGTATGGGTGGGCGCCGGCGGAAACAGTCTGGCGGAGTTGCAGGAGATGGATGAAAAGCACACGTGGTTCAAGGCCTTCCGGAACGGACGCGTCTATAACTGGCGGAAGCAGCAACTGCCCGGCGGAGCGAATAATTTCTGGGAGCGCGGCGTCGTGCATCCCGAAGAAATGTTAGAGGACGTTATTCATATTTTGAATAACGCCCCCGATTCCGTATTGCATTTCGCTCAGAGATTATATTAGCTGATAGCTGAATACTGCCTACTGATTGCTAACAGGCATTGCCGGCATAAGCAGTCCGAATAATGCGTGCGCAGATATGCGCGCGCATTATCATTCAAACAGATACCGGTGCATTGGCACAGCGCATCATGGGTGCAAAGAAAAGACGCTCCGCACCGCGGACACGTCTTCTCTTTTCCTTCACTCATTAATTCGCTCATTCGTTCACTTGTTACTTCTTAATCTTCACGATAAGCGTATTCAGTCCTTCGACCTTTATCTCTTGACTTAGATCGACTTCCTCTCCCGTCATCGGATCCACGCCGACCGGATTGTATTTACTTAAGATCTCGTGATAGGTCTCGACGGGCACGACGCGCGGTTCATCCGCTGCGTTGGCGAATACGAACACAGCCTCTTCCTCATTGTAACGGAAGAACGCATAAGTGTTGTTACGCGCGAGGAAATGCATCGTTCGGCCGGTATGCAGCACCGGCTCATGCTTGCGCCAGTTGAAGAGTTTGCTCTGGAAATCGTACATGTCCTGCATGTCAACGGTTACCTCGTCTCCCTGCGGCAGCGGTGCACGCAGATAGGAGTGGTTGCTCGGGTCTTCTCCGGCTGATGTCATGGCGTACTCGTCGCCGTAGAGCACTTGCGGAATACCGCGCATGGTAGCCAGCAGCACATAGGCCAGTTTGACACGGCGCGGGTCTTTGTCTTTCACCACGTCCGTGATACGTGCCATGTCGTGGTTGCCGAGGAAGGTGAACAGTTTATTCACGTCGGCATACATATAATCCATAGTCATAGCGTCATACACGCGTGTCAGACCGCCACCCCAATAGTTGCCGTCGTTCTCTAATGCTTGACGGATTGCCTCCTCAACGGGGAAGTCCATGACGGTAGGCAGATTGCTGTCAAAGCCGTCAAAATTCTTGACGCCGCTCTGCCAGTATGCCACAGCCGGAGCCGGTCTTGTCCAGCACTCGCCGACGATGTTGATGTTTGGATATTCCTTGCGAATGGCGGCAAGCCACTTGCTTCCTGGTATCTTCTCTATATATGGGTAGGTGTCTACACGCAAACCGTCGAGGTCGGCGTACTCAATCCACCAGATAGCCCACTGCTGGAAATACTTCAGCAGATCGGGGTTCTCCAAGTTCATGTCCGGCATCGGATGATCGAACCAGCCGCGGTTGCTCAACAGACGGTCATACTCCGAAGCGTTGATGTCATAGTTGGCGGTGAAGCAGTTGTTGGTGTTCGTGAATTCCGGGAATTGGTTGATCCAGTCATGGTAGGGCAGGTCAGCCATCCACCAGTGGGCCGCACCGCAGTGGTTGGGCACCATGTCCATGAGTATCTTGATTCCTTTCGCATGCGCTGCCTGTACCATCTGTGCGTACAGCGAGTTGGAGCCGTAACGCGGGTCGATATGATAGTAGTCCGAGCATGCGTAGCCGTGATAACTCCAGGCCGCCTCGTCGTCGCAGAGGAGTGGAGTAGGCCAGATGGCGGTACAGCCTAATTTCGAGATATGATCCAGCGAGTTGATGATACCTTGGATATCACCGCCCCAGCGGCCGTTCACATTATTCTTGTCCGCTTTCTCACGGGTGTTTTTGGTCGAGTTGTTCTTGCTGTCGCCATCCACAAATCGGTCGGACATAATCAGGTACACGACATCGGCTGTGGAGAAACTCTCGCGGAACTTGCTACCCGGTTTGCGCTCCGAGATGACATAGTCATACGTGGCAGACTTGCTGCCTTTCTTGAGCGTGATACGGTAGGTGCCGGCCTGGAAGACTCCGAAATCCACGAACAGGTAGTTCGCGCTCTCGGCGTTATGCTGACTGCGGGGAACCAGACCGTGACATACACCACGCATCGCCTTGCCGCGAACCAGCTGCTGAACGCTCACTTGGGCGTCTTTCAGGTCCTCGCCGTGGAACATAAGCGTCAGAGGTGTTTCCATGTTTGTCCACCAACTAAGCGGCTCTACCTGCTGAATCTTGGGAGCGGCAAAAGCCAATTGACTCATCAAAAGTGCTGATAAGATAAAGAAACTGTGCTTTTTCATATACTAAATTAATTATTTTGCTTCCAATCGGAATATTGATTGCTGAAGGCTAAGTACCCCGAGGGGATAAGCAGATCTGTAAGCCGGGTTCTGTGCCCTTTCGGGTGTCTGCCATTAATCTTGAGTCGCGTGTTACCACGTGCTTCTCTCGCTTCCTACCCTCCGACTAACGCGAGCAGCGCTCAGACATCGGTTTACTTGGAATTGCAGCCCACAGTGTGCTCGTTTCACATCACTCGTCTCTGTAGCAGGGACCAAACATTACTGCCTGACGGCCGTTAACCGCTGTGGTGCTCTGTGCTGCCCGGACTTTCCTCTGCTGATGAGATTAAAGCATGATACTTTTCTTTCTCTCTGCAGCGGCAGACCGATCTGCTTATTTACCCTTGTGGTTTTTTTCACCGGGGCCCCCGCAAATTTTAATTTGTGGGGAGAGCGTAGGTCAAGGTGAAGCGCTTTACACGTGCAGGGCACGCAGTCGCGCGATCCTTAGCCCAAGCGAAGAGCGGTGTACGGGAATCGAACCCGCCTCCTCGGCTTGGGAAGCCGATGCACTACCGATGTGCTAACACCGCAAAGCATTTACGATTCATCCGTGAAATCGGCTGCAAAGGTACATAAAAAAACGCACATATGCAAATTTTTGTGCGATTTTTTCGTAGTTTTACTAATTTTAATTGATGATTGAACAAATGTCAAATCTCAAATTTCAAATCTCTTTAGTAAATTTCCACAATCTGCCTTTCCAACCGTCGCGTTATCTGGTCTCTGCGCAGAGGTCTGACATCTTCCGTCTGCAGGTTCGTCACATGCTGTGTGGCTTGGAGGTTGATGGGCACTTCTTTTTTCTGGGCCCCGATGAAATGTGCGTTGATCTTCATGTTCTTCTCCTGCACATACAGATGCTCGTCTCGGCGCTGATAGATGGTATTGAGGTCCACGGAGGCACGTAGTTTGCGCATGCGGAACTTGTTCAAGTGCTGTTCACCCATGTTGAGCAGGTTGAGCAGTTGCAGCTGGTCTGCGTTCAGCTTGTACCCGAAGGGGATGGTCACGCGTATCTCCGCATGTTCGGAGAACCGCCGCACGGCATAGGTCTTGGAATCGACGATGTAATGCCGCTTGTATATCATGCGGAACAATCCGAGGTATTTGCTTACTTTCTGCGTATAGGTGAGTACGGTCTCGTCTTCGGATTCATTGCTCACCGTCCAGTGTTTCGGGTCCTCCATGTTCTCCCGGAAATCATAACGGATGTCGCTGATGCCGAACAGCTCACGGTGTACGACCACACCGGAATCGATGGCGTTTGCCGCCCGTCGCATCATGTTCTTCGGTGCTTCGCCAGGCAGCTTGGCATCTTTCTCCAGCCGTTCCAAGGTCTGGCCGGACAGTATCTGATCGGCTTCCGCGCGTTTCTGTGCATCAAAGAAACGCTTGCAGAACCGGCCGTGGAACTGCACACTGTCTTTGCCTTTATGGGAGGCTTCCGGCAGCAGTACGATGTCTGCTATCATCTGTTCCATGCCCCATGTCGCACCGCGGCTGTCGGTGTTGAGAGAAACCCCGCTCTGCATGGCTACATCGCTGACAATGGAGTACATAACGGGCTCGGAAGGCAAGTCTTTCTCCATCTGCACATAGACTGAGTGGAGCAGGGACACCAACTGCTTGCGCCGGTTGCGTTGCCGGCCCGCCTTGGCGGCCACGACCGTCTCTTCCAGAGCGATAGGCTGTTCCTTCAGGGTGATGGTCATAATACCGTCTCCCGTCTCCTGTAACCGGGACCCCGTCACCCGTACCTTCTCGTAGCCGATGAACGAGACAATGACCTGGTCATGGCTGTCCATCTCGGCGTTGAAGGAGAAGATGCCGTCATTATTGGTGGCGGTTCCTGACTCCGGCTGTTTCTCCGGATAGACGGTGGCATAGGCAACCGGTTGGCCCTTTTCGTCCACTACCCGTCCTATGTAACTCGTAGCGCTCATACCCGCTACGCACAGCAAGAAGAATAATATGCTTTGAAATCTGAATCTCAACTCTCAAATCTTAATTGACGATTGACTAATTGACGAGGTTAAAAATGATTCTTAGCCCTTATAGGGCACGATTGATTAACGAGTTTTAATTATTGACGATTGCTCGTTAAATCGTAAATCTCAAAAATCGTAAATAAATCGTCAATCCGTAAATCTGTCAATGAATAACCAATGTCAAATGCCTTTCATCTCTTATACCCCGGATGTGTCGCTTCCATCACTTCGTCGAAATTGCTGCGGAAGCTGAATACATCGCGGATGTTGTAGTAGTTCTCGGGGTCCATGCAGTACCGGTACGCGAAGATGAAGAACTCTTTGCGTTTGTCGTCAAAGGAGAAACGGGATGCCATCTGCACCATGTCACGCACGAAGAAATGGCCCAAGCAAACGCTCAGTTTGGCTATCTCCAGTTTCTTGTCGTCAAACGACTGGTCGTCTATCACACGCAACACCATTGCCAGCTGTTCCGGGCTCGATGGCTCTACATAGCGTACTTCCTGGCGGGGTGCCGGACCGTGATGATCCTTGTGATGACCTCTGCCACCCGGTTCGCCGTGATGGTGTTGTGCCATACCAACCATGCTTACTGCCGCCAATGCGACTACAAAAAGAAATCGTTTCATATGCTTTCTGTTTAATTCGGGTACAAAAGTACTACAATTTTTTTAAATTTGCAAGGTTTTGAGTAAAAAAATATCGTCTATGCTCGTATAAGAAGTATTTTTTGCCCAAAAACTTGTAGTTTGCACAATAGTGCGACTGTACTTTCGGGGAGCGGAGCGTCCTTCCGCATTCGGTAGGAGCAGCCTCCGCATAGAAGGGTAACCTCCTAATCCACTAAAAAAAATTCTAAACAGCATAATGGTTCGATTTCGGTTCAATTTCCTCTTTACTTTGACTCTACACTTCGTGCTAAGTTGGACTTTGCTATCAAAAAAATGCCATAAAATTTGCATATATCCGGTTTTTGTTGTACCTTTGCACCCTCAATGATGAATCGATGATGCAACGAACAGGACGATATATCGTGTTTGCGGTTCTGCTGACCCTCTGCGGAACCATGGCCTACGGATCGGAATCGGCGAAGGCTTTTTTCTTCCGTATCGGCGAACGGATAGACGCGTTGGTACTCAAAGACCTGGATACTACCTACATAGCCCTGCCGGAACATAGTTGGCGCCTGGCGCTCAACAGCGGCTCGGAAGGTATTCATAACTCCTATACCACCTGGGCGGATCTCGGCACGCCGGTTACCCTCAAGTCGCAATCGATGCCCAGCGTCGATCTGGGCTTCAATGCCGGCTACCGCGGCTTCGGAGGCGGCTACTCCTGGGACCTGATGAACGCTTATTCGACCAACTGGCATCTCGCCTTCGGCAGTAAGATCATCGGTGTCGAGTTCCAGCGCAATATCACCACCAACTTGAGCGGACGCTTCTTCGTCGACGGTGTCTTGGACCCCACCGCCCCGACGCTGAACAAGAACGAATGGCGGATCGCCAACACGTCCCTTGCGGCATGGTACGCCCTCAACGCAAAGCATTATTCACATAACGCCGCCATCAAACAGAGTTATATCCAGAAGAAATCTGCTGGTTCGCTCCTTCTCTCGGTCGCTTATATGTCCTCTCAGATGCAGATCATCGACTCCGACAAGTACCTCAAGGACGAAGATGTACTCACCCTCATTGACGGCGTGAAAGGCATGATCACGCGGCAGGTGGCGGCCGGCATTGGCTACGGCATCAACTACACGCCTAATCACGGCAAGGTGCTGCTACACGCCTCTGCCAACATGCAACTCGTCTTCTATTCCATCAATCACGTCATGTACGCCACTCCGGATTCCGTCTATCTGCCCGGAGAACCGAACTATGCACTCTATCCCGCCAAGCCCGTGCATGTCACGGGGAATCTGCGTGCGGCTGTTAGTTGGGAGATTAACGAATGGGTGCACCTCAGTGCATGGGCGCAGGGCAACCATTTGCGCTTTGCCTCCAAAGGCGGACAGCTGTCCGCTATGGATATCCGCAACTGGGACTGGCAGGCACACCTCACTATCGGTGTCCGCTTCGGCGCCGGTAAGAAACGGGTACGAGAGGTGTTGGGCGAGATCCCCGCTGCCGACAGGCCCGAACTACTCCCACGCCAAAACAGACTACCCCAATGGATAAGCGATTATTTCTTTGCACCATTGTAAATGCTTCGCGAAATCATGTTTGCTAATCGAATGTACATCCTGCTGCTGTTGCCGGTTCAATGTATGGGCGATATGGCTCATCTGGCAGGAGAGTACGCCGTGGCGTATTTATGCCGGCATAACGCCCCTATATATGCCTAAAAACATAGAGTGGATTCTATTTTTTACTAAAAAACGTTAAATTATTTGCATATGTGCAATTTTTTTTGTAATTTTGCAGCCGATTTGTGCAAAAACTTATTGTAAACAATAAATATTAATAATAATGGCAAAGAAACAAAACAAGTTTGAGAAGCAGGATGAACAGCTTCAAGAGGTAAACAACGCGCTTTCTGGCGCAGGTCAATGGATTGAGAAGCACTCTAAAGCACTGAGCTGGTGTGCTGTAGGTATCATGGTGTTGGCGGTCGCTATTCTGTTCTACACTCGTAAACAGGATGCTAACCGTGTCGATGCTGCCGTAGAGAACAGCCAGAACTTCTGGGCATATCTCGCCAATCAGTTCGATGTCGCTGCTGACGGTAACGAAGAGATCGACGGTTTCGCAACCACCGCAGACTCCTATGGCAATCAGGAAGGCAAACTCGCTGCATTGTTTGCAGGTACTTGCTACTACCAATTAGGACAATACGAGGACGCCGTGGAGTATCTCGAGAAATTCTCGTCGAACGACCTGAACTTCAAGGCGGTTGCCAAGCAGATGCTCGGTGACGCATATGTCGAGTTGCAGGACTATGAGGCAGCTGTCAAGGCGTTTGAAGCCGCTGCTGACACGCAGAACGAGGTCTTCGCGCCGATGAGTCTGAAGAAAGCCGGCATCGCATATCTGAAATTAGAGGATAACGAGGCTGCTCACAAAGCATTCGCTACCATCAAGGAGAAGTATCCTACTTCCGTTGAGGCACAAGACATCGACAAATATATCGAGTTGGCGAAATAAATTGACGAGGTTTTATTATTGACGATTGACTGATTGACGAGGTACGATCGATAGACTAATTGTATATTATTGACGATTAACCTTCAATCGTAAATTTGTAAATCTTTAAATCTCAATAGATTGTCAATCGTAAATCTGTAAATCGTAAATTTGTATGACAGCTGATTTGTCGAAATACGATGCCAATCAACTTCCTAGCGCTGATGTTCTCGGACGTCAGCGCTATGCGATTGTAGTGGCGGACTGGAACAGCGAAATCACCTACGCAATGGCGCAGGGAGCCGTCGACACCCTGGTCAAACACGGCGTGCAGCAAGATAACATCGACATGATCCATGTTCCCGGAACGGTGGAACTGACCTATGGCGCTGCACGTATCATGAAAGAAGAACGCGTGGATGCCGTCATCGTCATCGGATGTGTCATTCAGGGCGAAACGCCGCATTTTGACTATGTGTGCCAGTCGGTCACGCAAGGTGTCGCTGTACTCAATGCACAGGGCAAAGTGCCGGTTATCTTCTCCGTACTGACGGTGCTTAATCAGCAGCAAGCGCTTGACAGGTGCGGAGGAAAACTCGGTAACAAAGGTATCGAAGGCGCTTATACCGCCATCCGGATGGCTAACATTTAGACCGTCCTTTAGACTGAAAGAATAAAGACAGTTCACGCTGTTCACTGAAAGAATAAAGACAAAACAGTTAGACCATCTAAAACATTATAGTCTTTACTCCTTATTCTTTCTTTTAACGAGCGAAACGAGCGGTCCATAATCCAAGCAACATGAAAGTCTTCAAATTTGGTGGGGCATCGGTGAAGGACGCAGCAGGCGTCCGGAACCTGGAGCATATCGTGCGTTTGGCATTAAATGACAAATGTCAAATCTCAACTGGCAAATGTCAAATGTCAAATGTCAAATCCCCAATCCCCTCCGCCGGCCTCATGGTCGTTGTCTCTGCGATGGGAAAGACCACCAACGCGCTGGAGCGGGTGGTGGAGTTCCTCGCGGCCGGAAAAGAAGAACAGGCTCTGGCGCAATGGGTCGATATCATCGATTTCCATGTGGCGATTATGAAGGAGTTGGGCCTGCAGCCGGGTGTGGATATCCGTCTGCAGGGGGAGATTCCCTATGACCCGTCCCTGCCGTTTGATGAGAACTACGACCAGGTGGTGTCCATGGGAGAGATTCTCTCCACCCAGATCATCGCCGTCTATCTGCTCAAGCAGGGCCTGTCCGTCGAATGGTGGAACATGCCCAAACTGCTGCGCACCGATGCCACCTGGCGCGAAGCCGTGGTGGACGATGCCGCCAGTTGCGCGGTCATCCGTGCAGGGTGGGAGAGAGCCGGACGGCCCGCTGTCGTGGTCGCGCAGGGCTTCATCGGCGGTACGGCTGACGGCAAGCGTACCACCCTAGGACGCGAAGGATCGGATTACACCGCAGCGCTGTTGGGCAACTACCTCGATGCCGAGTCGGTGACCATCTGGAAAGATGTGCCGGGTATCCTCAATGCGGACCCGCGTATCGAGCCGGACACCGTCCTCATCCCTTCCTTACGCTATCAGGACGCGGTCGAACTCAGTTACTCCGGTGCGCAGATCATTCATCCAAAAACGATTCGTCCACTTGAGAATAAGCATATCCCGTTGCTGGTGAAGCCCTTCGGTGATCCTGCCGCGGACGGTTCGCGCATCGCGGACGACGGCATAGGACCGATTGACATACCGGTATATATATGGCGTAAGAACCAGATTCTCATCACCATGCGTGCCAAGGATTTCGCCTTTGCGCTGGAGGAGAGCCTGAGCGAGATCTTCGATATCATCCGTTCCCATCGTCTCAAAGTGTCGCTTATCCAGTCCTCGGCGGTGACCATCTCCGTCTGTGTGGACAACACCCGCTTTGTGCCGGACGCCTTACGCGCGCTGCAAGCGCATTTCAATGTTTCGTATAACGACCATCTGTCGCTGCTGACCATCCGAGGCACTACGCCTCAGATACTAGAGCAAGCCAAACAGGGCCGGACAATTATGTTAAGTCAGACCACACGCCGCACCGCGCGACTGGTAGTCAAAGAAAACGAATAACAAAAACCATGAATTCTTTTTTTCATAAGTTCTTTACGTGCCAATATTGGCAGGAACAGGCCAAAGCGCTGCTGCACCTCCTGTGTACGGCTAAATTCTGGCGTGAACTAATCATGATGACCGTCGGTATGAGTCTGGGTGCCGCCGCGGTGTATTATTTCCTCATGCCGAGCCATCTGATCGTGGGTTCCATCTCCGGTCTGTCCATCGTGCTCAACACGCTTGTGGGCGGAGACGCGGATACGTTCTCATACCTCGTGATGGGTATCAACGCCTTCCTCCTGCTGCTGGCCTTCGTCCTGATTGGTAATGAGTTCGGCGTCAAGACCGTCTATACGGCTATGATTCTCGGACCGCTTACCCAGGTATGGGACCGCATCTATCCCAGTTACAACTTCACCCATCAGCTTATCACGGATCCGAATATCATCAGCCAGCTGCAGGACGGCACCTTAACCGGTGACGGCTATCTGCTCAACCACTCCGGCGAATGGATGGTTCAGGTACGCGACAGTGTGATGAGCGGCAGTATGGGCAACGGCGATGTGTGGTTTGACCTCATCTGCTTCGTCCTCCTGCTCAGTATATGCCAGGCCTTCCTCTTCCGGATCAACGCTTCTACCGGTGGACTGGATATCATCGGTAAGATCGTCAACAAGTATCTCCATTTCGACATCGGTTCGTCTGTAGCCATCGGCGGTATCGCTATCTGCTGCACCTCGTTCCTCATCAATGACTTCCGCATGGTGGTCATCGGTATCATCGGTACCTGGATTAACGGATTGGCCATCGATTACTTCACGGCCTCGCTCAACAGACGCAAACGTGTCTGTATCATCTCGGATGAACCCGAACGGATCAGGGAGTTCATCGTGCAGACGCTCGTGCGCGGGTGCTCGATATATAAGGTGGAAGGCGGCTACAGCGGAGAAGAACATCTGGAGATTCAGGTGCTCCTCACCCAGAACGAGTTCTCGTCCCTCATGGCATTTATTCGTAACAATAATATCCATGCTTTTATCACCGCAGGTAATTGCTCTGAGGTATATGGATTATGGCTCCGCCATAAGAAAATCAACGGTAAGGTCATTGCCGTAAAAGAATAATGTCTTACATCGAAAAATATCATTCACACATATGAAACCTACTTTATTTATTCTGGCGGCAGGTATGGGTAGCCGCTACGGAGGACTGAAACAGATGGACGGTCTCGGACCTAACGGCGAAGCGATTCTGGACTACAGCGTCTATGACGCCTTACGCGCCGGCTTCGGCAAAATCGTATTCGTCATCCGTAAGGATTTCGAAGACGATTTCCGTCGTGTCGTTCTCAGCAAATACGAAGGAACAGTACCTTGCGAGGTTTGTTTCCAATCGGTGGACAAAGTGCCGGCAGGCTGTGACTACAACCCCGAGCGCACCAAACCCTGGGGAACCAACCATGCCGTGCTGATGGGCAGGGAACTCATCCATGAGCCGTTTGCTGTCATCAATGCTGATGATTTCTACGGCAAGGAGTCGTTTGAGGTGCTGGCGGATTTCCTCAAATCCGTAGAGGGCAAGCAGGGCGAGTACTGCATGGTCGGCTATCGTGTATGCAATACCTTGAGCGAGAACGGCGCTGTCAGCCGCGGTGTATGCACCACCGATGACAACGGTCTGCTGACCGATGTAGTGGAGCGCACGAAGATTGAAGACAAGAACGGAACAATCGTATTCACCGAAAACGGTATCGACACCGCTTTGGATCCGCATACACCGGTTTCGATGAATATGTGGGGATTCACGCCCGAATATTTCGAGTACAGCGATACCGCTTTCCGCGTATTCCTCCAGGAGTACGGACAGGAACTCAAATCGGAGTTTTATATCCCGACACTGGTGAACCAGCTTATCACGTCCGGCAAAGCTACCTGCAAAGTGCTTGACACTCCGTCCAAATGGTTCGGCGTCACCTATTCGGAGGACCGTCCGCAGGTTGTGATGAAAATCAATCACCTCATCAAAGAGGGTGTTTATCCGGAAAAATTATTTTAGATAATATAGTTGAAAGTTGATAGATTAGAGAAGTAATCGTTCGAACGAACGTGAGATTAGAAGTCGTCTAGTTGAAAGTGAAGAGTTGAAAAATTCTTTAAACTATAAACTAAAAAACTTCTATCAACTTTAAACTATAAACTTCTTTCAACTTTAAACTTTAAACTCAAAAAAATGTCTCGAATACTTGTTACCGGTGGAACCGGTTATATAGGCTCTCATACCGCCGTTGAACTGATGCAGCAGGGCTACGATGTGACCATCGTGGATAATCTGAGCAATTCGTCGATTGATGTGCTGGACGGCATCGCTGCTATCGTGGGACGAAAACCCGACTTTGCCAATATAGACTGCTGCAACTTCGTTGATCTGGATAATGTATTCAAACTCCATCCGGACATCGAAGGCGTTATTCATTTCGCAGCCAGCAAAGCGGTAGGCGAATCCGTGGAAAAACCGCTGCTTTATTATCGTAATAACTTAGGCAGTCTCTGTACCTTACTGGAAGTGATGAAACTCCATCAGGTGCACAATATTGTTTTCTCCTCCTCCTGTACCGTGTACGGCCAGCCCGATGCATCCCATCTGCCGGTTGATGAGACTGCGCCGATACAGAAAGCACTGTCCCCCTACGGCAACACCAAGCAGATTAACGAAGAGATCATCTGCGATGAAGCGCATGCGGACAAGGAACTGAACGCGACTATCCTGCGCTATTTCAATCCGATTGGTGCACATCCGTCGGCTCAGATAGGCGAGCTGCCGAACGGCGTTCCGCAGAACCTTCTTCCTTTTGTCACCCAAACAGCAGCCGGTCTTCGTCCGGAACTCAAAGTGTTCGGCAACGACTATAACACGCCGGACGGCTCATGCATCCGCGATTATATCTATGTTGTCGATCTGGCCAAAGCGCATGTCAAAGCTATTGACCGCATGCTCAAAGCCGCTGATCGTGAGCAGGTGGAGGTCTTCAACCTCGGTACCGGAACCGGTCTGAGCGTCCTTACCCTCATCCGTGAGTTCGAAGCGGCTACCAGTGTGAAGATTCCGTATTCCATCGTCGGCCGTCGTGAAGGCGACATAGAGCAGGTATGGGCTGCGCCGAAGAAAGCAAACGAAGTGCTCGGCTGGAAAGCAGATACACCCATTCGCGACGTGCTCGCCTCCGCATGGAAATGGGAGAAGAAAATCAGAAACATCAAATAACCCCATCCACCATTATGCTTTATCCATTTAAATTCAAACCCAAGCACTTCCATAAACTATGGGGCGGACATACCATCGGGAAATGGTATGACGATGTGCCTGCCGACTATGAGAACGTAGGGGAATCATGGGTTATATCCGATATTGACAAATATCCGACGGAAGTATCCAACGGTCCGCATGCCGGTGATTCGTTGCAAGACCTGATTGAGGTGTATATGGACGAATTGGTCGGCGAGCGCGTGTATGATGCGTTCGGAAACCGTTTCCCCTTGCTGATGAAGTTCATTGATGCCACCGATGACCTGTCTATACAGGTGCATCCGGACGATGAGTATGCGCTTGATCATGAAGACTCGTTGGGAAAGACGGAGATGTGGTATGTGATGCCTTCCAAAGGGCAGGCCGCTATCTATCTGGGATGGAAACAGCAGATGAATGTATCGCTTATTCATGCTGCGATCTCGGATGGCACCCTTGCTGACTATCTGCGTGAGTATAAGGTGCATGAGGGAGACGTTGCGTTTATCCCGGCCGGCACCGTACATGCGATGCGTCGTGATACGATTGTGGCGGAGATCCAGGAGAACTCGGACCTGACCTATCGTCTCTATGACTACAACCGGGTAGGTAATGACGGTAAGAAACGGCCGCTGAAGTTAGACAAGGCCTTGCAGGTCATGGACTTCACGCCGGATAATGACGCCACCTGTCTGCCTACCATGCCGCGTATCGACGGCGTGGTGAACCTCAAGCAGACACCGTTCTTCACCACCAACCTTCTCGCTCCCACCAAACCTATCCAGCGGGACTATGCACCGCTTGATTCGTTCGTGGCGTTCATGTGTGTGGAAGGACAATGCAAAGTCACCGCGTTGGACTGCGAGGCAGAACTGAAAACCGCCTCACTCCGTCTGGGGGAAGCGGTGCTCATCCCCGCTTCGCTCAATGATATCCTGATTGAGCCGCAAGGACACTGCAAGCTTTTGGAGATCTATGTGGAACTCTGAAAGCTGACGGCTGATAGCTGAATGCGAAAAAAAAGAGGCAAGCGCCTCTTTTTTTATTGGAAGAAACTGAAGTGTACACTGCCGTACGTTCGTGTTTCTTTATGCCGCGGATGATCCGTAAAGTCGGTATCTTTGCCATGCTCGATAACGAGCCATCCGTCTTCTTTCAATATGTTGCGGTCCAAGATAACATCCGGCAGGGCAGGTAATTGCTCCAGGGCGTAAGGCGGATCCGCAAATATCAGGTCGTATTTCGTGCGGCAGGCGCTCAGGAACTTGAACACATCCCCCCGGATCACGCTTAAATTCCGGATGCCAAGCTGTCTGCAACAAGCGATAATCCAGTTCTGCTGCACATGGGCGATCTCCACTGCCGTTACTTCACGCGCACCGCGACTCGCACACTCGATACCGATACCGCCTGTGCCGGCAAAGAGGTCCAGCATATCAATCCCCTCGAAATCCATCCGGTTGTTGAGCAGATTGAACAGACTCTCTTTCGCGAAGTCCGTGGTAGGCCTCGCGGTGATATTTTTAGGGGGCGACAACCGCCGCCCCCCATATATGCCTGAAATAATACGCATTATTATTCCCAGTTGCCGTGACCGCCGTTCGGAGCATCTACGTCACCGACCTTCAGACCTACAATCACATCCGAGTTCTTCAGGTTGTAATAGCCGTGTGGGTCCTTACGGGAAATCTCAAGCTTCGATTCACTGTCAATCAGGTTAGCCAGCTCCTGTTTGTTCAAATCGCCAAGGAAGGATTTGTACGGAGCAATCATCTCGAACAATGCGACATCACCCTGGTTGGTCGGGAAGGCGTTGTTGACCTTGAAAATAATTGTGTCCCCGTTGCTGAACGGTACATAAATGATGTCTTTGATGGTCTCTGCCGTAAAGCGACCGTGATACAACGAGTCAATCATGTTGCTCTCAATCGTGTCACGACGGAAATTCTGCAGCTTGTTGTTGATAATGTCCTTATCGTTCGCCCAGATGTATGCATAGAGCGCATCCAAATCATTGGGGTCAAGATTCAACTTCTTGTTATTCAGCGCTTTCTTCTTCGCGTTGTCAATCATCTTTGCTACTTTGTCTTCATTCAGTTTGAGCTTCTCAAAGTGCTCCTCATTCAAGGTCTGCTCTTTGTAGACAGACTTGATCGGGGTGGTCTGCAGGAATATAACCAGCGAATCCGGATTAGCCGTGTACTTGCCATATACATGGTGGTACTGGTTTTGAGCGGCACGCAAATCAATCAGGCGCTCCTTGATGATCGGCTCACGCGCATTCTTGGTGTCTTTGAAATTAATAGGGGTCCTTACACTCTGGACATTCATCACTACCAACAGCACTGCAGCCAGGCAAAGTGCACAAATTAAAGATAATCTTGTTGCTTTCATTATAGGTTAAATTAGATAGTTTCCAAAAATTTGCTGCAAAATTACAAAAATATTTTGATATATGCAAAATTTTTATGAAAAAATAATCGCTTTATTTGCATAAATAGATTTTTTTCACTAATTTTGTGCCGTTTTTGAGAAATTCACTATATGGAAGACAGCAATAAAGTCCTATACTCTATACTGAATGAGCGCCTGGAACTTCTTCGCCAACTGGATGCGGAAGGAGACTCCGATCGTCGTCGTCATATCGCGAAGGAGACGCAGACGCTTCATGCTCCCATGGCGCATCGCCTGGGCCTGTATCAGATTAAGACGGAGATGGAGGACCTGGCGCTGAAATTCCTGGATTACGACACCTATAAATATATCGCGCACGCACTGAATGCCAAGAAAGCGGAACGCGAAGCATATATCGCCTCCTTCATCGCGCCGTTGGAGGCGAAGCTCAAGGCGGAAGGTTTTACCTTCACCATCAAAGGACGTCCCAAATCCATCCACTCCATTTATCATAAGATGCAGGCGCAGCATTGTGACGTGGATAAGATCTATGACCTGTTCGCCATCCGGATCATCCTGGACTCCGAGCCGGAGAGAGAGAAGTCCGACTGCTGGCAGGTGTATTCGCTCATCACCGATATCTTCACGCCTAATCCCAAGCGTTTGCGTGACTGGTTGTCCGTCCCCAAGGAGAACGGTTACGAGTCCTTGCATACGACGGTGCTGGGTCCGGAGAAACGGTGGGTGGAAGTGCAGATCCGTACACGCCGGATGGATGAAGTGGCGGAGCAGGGAGTGGCGGCTCACTGGTCGTACAAAGGGGTCAAAGGATCCATCGTTCAGCGTTCCGGGGATGTGTTCGTCTTCACGCCCACAGGCGATTTGCGCCGTCTGCCGGAAGGCGCAACTGTATTGGATTTTGCGTACTCGATTCATAGCGAAGTTGGCGCGCACTGCGTTGGCGGAACCATTCGCAATCAGAACGTATCCATCCGCCAGAAGCTGGAGAACGGTGACCAGGTGTCTGTCTTGACCTCGCCGAACCAGCATCCGAACCCCGACTGGCTCAATTTCGTGGCGTCCACCAAGGCGAAGAACAAGATCCGTCAGGCGCTCAAGGAGATTGAATACAAGCAGGCGGCGGAAGGTAAGGAGATTATCGAAAGACGGTTCAAGAATTGGAAGATCGAATACACCGAAGCGGATATCACCCGTATGGCGCTCAAGCTGGGCTACAAAGAGGTGTCGGATATGTACCAGTCTGTGGCGAACGGTAAGGAGGATATACTGCATTTGCGTGAGGTACTCCTGACGCCGGAAGAGACGCCTGTACAACGCGAGCATACGGAGTATGTAGATAAATCCGAACTCAAAGGTCTGGCTATTGAGGTGGATATGAATGTCAAGAACGTGGATTATAACCTCTCCAAATGCTGCAATCCGCAGCCCGGAGACCCTATTTTCGCGTTTGTGTCCGTTACCAAAGGTATCCGTATCCATCGCATTGACTGTCCCAACGCCGATAATATCCGCGAGCGCTATCCGTATCGTATGATACCCGCGCGATGGGCGAAGAAGGACTGATAAGGACGAAGGGTCAGAGTCTGAAGGGAGAATGAACGAGTATCCGAGTGTCATATTGGAGCAGGCGGTCAATCAGATGGCTTCGCTGCCTGGAGTAGGGCGCAGAACCGCTCTGCGGCTCGTCTTGCATCTGTTGCGTCAGTCCGATCGCGATGTGGAGGCGTTTGCCGGTGCATTCCTGCGGCTGAAGCAAGAGGTGGTCTACTGCAAGCAGTGCCATAACATATCCGATACGGAAGTCTGTCCGATATGTGCATCTACGCGGCGAGACCATGCCACCATCTGTGTGGTTGAGAATGTGCAGGATGTGATGTCTATTGAGAACACCGGCCAGTATAACGGGGTGTATCATGTCCTGGGCGGCGTCATATCCCCCATGGATGGTATCGGCCCGAAGGAACTGGAAATTGACTCGCTCGTCGAGCGCGTGTTCCAAGGGGAGGTGGATGAGGTCATCCTGGCGCTGCCGACGACCATGGAAGGCGATACGACGAACTTCTATATCTACCGGAGACTGCAGAACGCAGGGCTGGCCGAGATGCCGAGACTGTCGCAAATAGCACGCGGTGTAGCGGTAGGCAACCAACTCGAATACACGGACGAGATAACCCTTGGACGTTCCATTGTCAACCGGACGGAATTCAAAGGATGAACACGAACAAATATATGGAAAAGAAAATTATCAAACAACTCAACTGGATGTATTACGGCATCATGGCGTTGACGCTCATCGCGCTGACCGTCATGTACTACCTGTTTCAGAAGAAACTGTTTATGCCGGTGGATCCGCAGTCCTCAATGGGAAATGTGATTCAATATATTGTCATTTTTGATGCGCTTGTCACTATTCCGTTGGGCCTGTATCTAATCAAATGGCGTAAGCCTACCGAGCTCAAGCACTACCGCAAATTGGCTGTCCTGCGTATCCTGCTGGTTGGAAATTCCATGCCTCTCGGCATTATCGCCTTCTATTGGTTGGGCGCATACCAGTCCATGATATGGGTGGCGGCGATCAGTGCCGTCTCCTGGTATTTCACCAAACCCACACCGGGTAAGATGGAGAAAGAAATGACTCCGGAAGATCCCAACATCCCCACCTATTGAATCCCTTAACCGGTAACCCATAATCCATAACCACTAATCCTCTACCCGATATGATTATCGCTGTTGACTTTGATGGTACGATTGTAACCCACGAGTATCCGAAAATTGGCAAACCCATTCCGTTTGCCATTCAATCGCTCAAGAAACTGCAGGAAGAAGACCATCATCAGATTATTCTCTGGACTGTTCGCGAAGGCGATCTGCTGCAGGAAGCCATCGATTATTGCAAATCCAAAGGACTGGAGTTCTATGCCGTCAACTCCAATTATCCGGAGGAGGAACCGGAACACGGCGCGGCACGCAAGCTGGTAGCGGACCTGTGGATTGATGACCGGAACCTGGGTGGACTGCCGGAGTGGGGCATTATCTACAACATGATTCATACCGGGCATCCGTTCGAACCCGCTCCGCAAGGAAATATGGAGGACCTCAGCGTCAAAAAGAAGAAAAAAGGTTTCTTTGGCCTGTTTGAATAATTGACGCCGAACCGTCTGCGCTGTTCCGATTATGATCCAGCTTCGTAAAATAGAGCCTTCCGATCTGCCGTTCCTCTATCAATGGGAGAACGACGCCGCGGCATGGGCGGATGGAAACAACCATAACCCATTGTCCCAGAAGGATTTACGCGATTATATCCTTTCTTCCACCGGCGATATATACAAAGACGGTCAGTTGCGGCTGATCATCGTCATGGACCGTCAGACAATCGGATGCATCGATCTGTTTGACTTTGACCCTCGTAACAGACGGGCTGCTTTGGGCATGTATATCGCCCCGGAATACCGTGGTCAGGGGTCGGGCAAAACGGCATTGGAGCAACTGGAGACCTATGCTTTCGGACATCTGAACCTTCGTGTCCTTTACGCCGTTATCGCCACTGCCAATACCCCTTGTTCCGCCCTGTACAGGCACGCCGGTTACCAACCTTCTTCCGTCCTTTCTCACTGGACGCTGGAGTCGGATGCCGTCCTGTGGTTGAAAACAAAGTAAGACGATGAGAAAAAAGCGCTGTAGTGGCGCTTTTTCTATTTTTTTATTTGTATATATCAAAAAAAAGCAGTAACTTTGCAGCGTTTTTTGGAGAAATCTCTATTTATCATTTTATATGAAAGAAAATTACTTGGAGTCCCGTCATATCGGACTCACCGTGGAAGACGAAAAAAAGATGTTGGACGCTATCTGCGCAGAATCGTTAGAGGCCTTGGTGCGTGAGACGATGCCGGAAGATATCTTGCTTCCGGACGGTATCGAGTTGGACGATCCTTTGACGGAACAGAAGCAGCTGGAGAATGCCGATGTGCTGCTCAATGAGAACCTGCCATACCGTTCATATATCGGTCGTGGCTGGTACGGCACCATTACACCGGCTGTGATTCGCCGGAACATGCTGGAGAACCCTGTATGGTACACATCCTATACTCCGTATCAGGCGGAGGTGAGTCAGGGCCGTCTGGAGGCGCTCTTTGTGTTCCAAACGATGATCAGCGACCTGACCGGACTTCCTTTGGCCAATTGTTCGCTGTTGGACGAGGCGACAGCTGCTGCCGAGTCTGTGACCATGATGCGCAACCTGCGTACCCGCGAACAGGTGAAGAATAATGTATGCAAGGTGTTTGTGGACGAGAAAATATGGCCGAATACCTTGTCCGTATTGCGTACCCGCGCAGCCGGACAGGACATTGACATAGTGACCGGCAGTTATGCGGATTTCGAGCCGGACGCTGAGTTCTTTGGCGCGTTGGTCCAATGGCCCAACAGCGACGGCGCGATTGAGGATTACGAAACATTCATCGACGATTGTCACGCGGCCGGAATGAAAGTGACGGTGGTGGCGGACCTGATGGCATTGGCGTTGCTCAAACCCCTGGATGCGGATATCATGTGCGGTACCGCCCAGCGTTTCGGACTGCCGATGGGATTTGGCGGACCTACTGCTGGATACATGGCTACGCGTGATGAGTTCAAACGTGATATGCCGGGACGAATCATCGGGTTGAGTAAAGACAAATACGAGCGTCCCGCCTATCGTCTGGCATTGCAGACACGTGAGCAGCATATCAAACGCGAACGGGCTACCTCCAATATCTGTACCGCTGAGGCATTATCGGCCATGATGGCGGGTATGTACGGCGTCTATCACGGTGCAGAGGGAATCCGCTCCATCGCCGAAGGCATTCACGGCAAAGCCGTTTATCTGAGCGAGATGCTGCAAGCCTACGGGTATGAACAGGAGAACGTGGAGTTCTTTGACACCTTGAAGATCCGGATGAGCGGATTAGAGGATGAGTGGATTAGCGGGTTGCGCGAGAAAGCCGAAGAGTTGGGCATTAACTTGTACTATGCGCCGGAAGGCTGGGTGGGATTGTCCATCGACGAGACCGTGGATATCGACGACATGAATGACTTGATTGAGGTGTTCGCCGAGGCATCGGACAACATGCCGCAATACGAGGAGACAGACGAAGCGTTTGAAGGACTGTGGGCGATTGATGAGAGCCGCGTACGCGAGTTGGATTACATGCAGGCAGAGGTGTTCAAACGCTATCATACGGAGACGGAACTGATGCGTTATCTCAAGCGTTTGGACCGCAAGGATATCAGTCTGGCCACTTCGATGATCCCGTTAGGCTCATGTACGATGAAGTTGAATCCGGCTGCCGCAATGATTCCTATCACAATGAGCGGCGCTACCGATATCCATCCCCTGGCACCTGCGGCACAAGTGGCTGGTTATCAGACGATCATGGAGGAACTGCAGGACCAGTTATGTGCCATTACCGGCTTCGATGCCTGCACGCTGCAGCCTACATCCGGTGCCGCAGGTGAATATACGGGTCTGGTAGTCATCCGCGAATACCTTCGACGCCAGGGTCAGAGCCAACGCAAGGTACTCCTCATCCCGGCTTCGGCACACGGAACGAATCCGGCATCATGCGTACAAGCGGGATTTGTACCGTGCGTAGTCAAATGTGACGAGCAGGGTAATACTGACCTCTCGGACTGGAAACAGAAAGCGGAGGAGAACAAAGAAGTACTGGCCGGCTGTATGATAACATACCCGTCCACGCACGGTATCTTTGAGCAGGCTATCCGTGAGATGATTGAGGCCATTCATGTCAATGGCGGTTTGGTTTACATGGACGGCGCCAATATGAATGCACAAATCGGCTGGACCAATCCTGCTTACATCGGTGCGGATGTGTGTCACTTGAACCTGCATAAGTCGTTTGCCGCGCCTCATGGTGGCGGCGGACCGGGTGCCGGCGCTGTATGTTGTACGGATCAGTTGGCGGACTGTCTGCCGACGGAGGATGCTAACCGTGTCTCTGCCGCTTTGTACGGCAACGCTGATATCGCATTGATCTCATGGGGATATATCGCCATGATGGGTGCGGACGGCCTGCGTCATGCTACCGCTGCCGCTATCCTTTCTGCGAACTATATGGCCAAGCGTCTGAAGGATGCCTATGGAATCGTATATACGGGAAAGAACGGCCGGGTAGGACATGAGCTGATTCTTGACTGCCGTCAGTTCCACACGATGGGTATCACGGAAGCCGATATCGCCAAGCGTCTAATGGACTACGGCTACCATGCTCCGACCTTGTCATTCCCGGTTCATGGCACGCTGATGGTAGAACCGACAGAGAGCGAGTCGCTGCAAGAGATTGACCGTTTCTGCGACGTGCTGCTGCAGATCCGTCAGGAGATAGCGGAGGTGGAATCCGGTAAGGCGGATATGACGGATAATGTGCTTGTTAATGCTCCGCATCCGGAGTATGAAGTGGTGGCGGACGAGTGGTCGCATCCGTATTCGCGCAAGCAAGCCGCTTATCCCACGGAGTGGGTGGCACAGACGAAGTTCTGGTGCCCGGTAGGACGTGTGGATAACGGATTCGGCGACAGAAACCTGGTGGCTAAGTTCTGAAATATGAAAAACCGGACACCGTCTTGTTACGTTTCAATAAATATGTAAACCCACACATCACGCCGCATACTTCGGTATCCCGCATGGTGTTTGAATACATGATCATCATTTTCGGCATCTTTCCGATGGCGTTGATGGTGAACTGGGTGCTGTTGCCGCATGCCTTTGTGGGAGGCGGATTGACCGGTATCTGTTCGGCTATCTATTATCTGACGGACGGTATGTTGCCCGGTGTGTTCTACGAGACGGGAGGTGCTATTCCTGTCTGGCTGACCACGTTTGTGTTCAATACCATTCTGCTTATCATAGCCGGTCTGACGGTAGGGTGGCGGTTCTGCATAAGGACGATGGTAGGCGTGGGAGCCATTACGATATGGTACCGTGTCATTCCGATACTGCCGGAACCGATTATTGCGGATCCGTGGGTGGGCGCTATCATCGGCGGTTTCGTCTTTGGTCTTAGCCTGGGGTGTATCTTGGCGGCAAACGGCTCATCCGGCGGAACAGATATCGTGGCGATGATTGTCAATCATTACCATAACATATCGTTGGGAAATATCATGCTGGCGTGTGATATTATCATCATCGCTTCCGCATTCTTCTTGCCATTGCCCGACTCGATGTTGGAAGAGGACAAGAGTCATGTGTATCTGAAAATCAAGCGTGTGCTTTATGGTGTGGCGATGACTATCTCCTATACGGCTGCGGTGGACTGGCTGATGGCACGGGTGCATCGTTCCGTCCATTTCCTGATTTATTCCGCCAAGTATGAAGAGATAGCCACAGCGATTAATACGACGGTAAACCGCGGCGTCACGGTATTGGACGGCACCGGCTGGTATTCGAAAAAACCGGTGAAAGTAATCTCGGTGCTGGTACGCAAACCGGAGAGTTCCCTGGTATTGAGTATCGTGCATGAGATAGACCCGGATGCGTTGGTCTCGATAGCCGATGTGAGAGGTGTTTTCGGTTCCGGATTTGATAAAATTAAGGGGAAATAGCAAAAAAATGCGCAAATATTTGCGTATATCAAAAAAAAGCAGTACCTTTGTCGCCGATTTCGCTGAAAAACTCGGGAGGACTGATAAGAAGTGACAGTCCGACCGAAGAGCGTAGCATGGCACGGAGCGTTATACAAGCGTGAAACGCGCAGTCACGCGTGTGCCAATGTAAGCGAGGAGAGTTGTCTGAGTGGTCGAAAGAGCCGCACTCGAAATGCGGTATACGCATTACGTCGTATCGGGGGTTCGAATCCCTCACTCTCCGCCAAGCGGAGAGCTCGGAAAACCGGGCTCTTCGCTTTGTTTGGATGCTCATGGCAAGGCTTAGGTTTTTCGAGGTGGGCGAGTGTAGCGAGGTCGGTGCCCTCGAATTCCTTGGATATGAGGGCCTTCTCATTCCTATCATGGAGAGTTCTCCGCCGCTTCGCTCTGTCTGATATTTTCGAAAAAAATCGCATACACTATTGTGTATGTCATATTTTTTTTGTAATTTTGCAGCGCATTTTATGTTAAACATAAACTACTTACAGTTATGGATAAGCAAACACAAGCGTACATCGACGAATTTATGGCCGAATTGGTACGCAAAAATCCGGGTGAGAGCGAGTTTCACCAAGCGGTAAAAGAAGTGGTCGAATCGGTAGCGCCGATGATTATGGCATACCCGTACCTGCGCGAACAGAAGATTATGGAGCGCATCGTGGAGCCGGAGCGTGTGATCATGTTCCGCGTGCCGTGGATGGACGATCAGGGCGAGGTGCAGATTAACCGCGGTTTCCGTGTGCAGATGAACAGTGCCATCGGTCCGTACAAAGGTGGTATCCGTTTCCACGCAAGCGTTAATCTGAGTATCATGAAGTTCCTTGCGTTCGAGCAGACCTTCAAGAATGCGCTAACGACGCTGCCTATGGGTGGAGCGAAAGGCGGTTCGGATTTCTCACCGCGTGGCAAGAGTGATGCCGAGGTGATGCGTTTCTGCCAGAGTTTCATGACAGAGCTGCAGCGTCATATCGGTGCGGACACGGATGTGCCTGCCGGCGATATAGGCGTAGGCGGACGCGAGATCGGATATATGTTCGGTCAATACAAGCGTATGCGCGACGAATTCACCGGTACGTTGACCGGCAAGGGGCAGCAGTGGGGCGGCAGCCTCATGCGTCCGGAGGCAACGGGTTACGGCGCCTGCTATTTTGCAGAGGCGATGTTAGCTACCCGTGGCGAGAGCTTTGAGGGCAAAAAGGTTTGTATCTCGGGTGCCGGTAACGTGGCGCAGTTCGCAGCACAGAAAGCGATGCGTCTCGGTGCCAAGGTGCTGACGCTCAGTGACTCAGACGGATTTATCTACGATCCGGAAGGAATGAACGAAGAGAAGATGGCCTATGTATTCGAGCTGAAGAACGTGCGCCGCGGCCGTATCAAAGAATACGTGACCAAGTATCCGCAGGCGCAGTATTTCGCAGGCGAGCGTCCGTGGAAGATTGCGTGCGACATCGCTATGCCGTGCGCTACGCAGAATGAAATCGAGAAACACGATGCGGAGAACCTGCTGAAGAACGGCTGTTTCTGCGTGACGGAGGGTGCCAACATGCCGAGTACACCGGAAGCGATTGCATTGTTCCAAGGCGCGAAGATTCTCTACAGCCCGGGCAAGGCATCCAACGCCGGCGGTGTGGCTACGAGTGGTCTGGAGATGACGCAGAACAGTATGCGTCTCAAATGGACGGCAGAGGAAGTGGATCAGCGTTTGCGTACCATCATGGCGGATATCCATGCGGCGTGTCTCAAGTACGGTACAGAGGAAGACGGATATATTAATTATGTCAAGGGTGCCAACATTGCCGGATTCATGAAAGTGGCCAACTCCATGGTTGAGCAAGGCTTGGTATAAACCCTAAAGAAGAGATACAATAGGAAGACTATCGGGTAGGAAGTAAGCGCTATGCAAATTGAAAACAACTACACATCGCTGATGCAAATGCGCGTGAGACGTATCTTGCTTGTGTGCAATAACTATGACAGTTTTGCACTCGAGGAAGACGGACGTATCGACGTGCAGATAGCACAGGAGTATCTGGAACTCAATTTGAGCAATCCCCCTGCCATCGTACGTGCGGAAACGACAGACGAAGCCTTGACGCTGGTCAAGAACGGCGAGACATTCGATCTCATCATTATCGTCTACAGTGCCGGCGGAACGGAAGTGTGGGATTTTGCAAAGCAAACCAAACAGATTCTTTCCGCATGCCCGATTGTCTTACTCTCTTCGTTCAGCAAAGAAGTACATCGCCGCATAGAGCAGCAGGATACCTCTGCCGTTGATTACCTGTTCAACTGGAACAACTCTACCGACCTTATCATTGCGATCATCAAGCTCATCGAGGACCGCATGAACGCAGAGCACGATATCCTGGATGAAGGTGTACGGGCAATCCTGCTGGTGGAGGACAGTGTGCGGTATTATTCGACATACCTGCCCTTATTGTACAAACTGGTACTGCAACAAAACACTATCGCCATCCGCGATGCGCTCAACGAGAAGCAACAACTTCTCCGCAAGCGGGCACGACCGAAAGTGCTGATGGCGACCTGCTATGACGAAGCGATAGAGTTCTATAACCGATACGGCTCCAACATCATTGGAGTCATCTCTGACATCGGTTTTGTGCTGCATAAGGGTGACCCGTCCTCCACGGAGAAACTGGATGCCGGTATCGACTTATGCAAGCTTATCCGCGAAGACAATCCCACCATGCCATTCCTCATGCAGTCGTCTCAGGAATCCATGCGTTCTGCGGCTAACAAACTGAAGGTGGGGTTTGTGATAAAAACTTCCAAAACACTGACACAGGAGGTAAGTGAATACATCGAACGGGAGTTCGGATTCGGTGATTTCATTGCACGTGACCCTCGTACCGGTAAAGAGATAGCCCGTGCCAGTGACCTCGAAGGCTTCGAACGTATCATCTCTACCATCTCTTCGGCAGCGTTCCGGCGACTGAGCGACAACAACTATTTGTCCAAGTGGCTCTTTGCCCGTGGCTTGTTTGCTGTCGGACGACCGGTTAGCGCATTGAAGATTGCAGATGATATGGACATCGAGAACATTCGTCAGACGAACATCCGCCTGATACATGACTATCGTATCAATCAGGCGCTGGGCGTGGTCGCCAAGTATGCGCCGGATACATATAATGATACCATTTGGTTCGCGCGATGCGGAGATGGAGCCATGGGAGGAAAGGGTAGAGGATTGGCGTTCCTCAACCATATGCTGCAGAAATACGAATTATACGACAAATGGCCGGATGTGCGTGTGCTGGTGCCGCGTACCATGGTCATCACGACGGATTATTTCGACAAATTCATCCATGATAACGGATTGCAGTATGTGATCAACGCCGATTTGACGGATGAAGAGATCCTGTCGGAGTTTGTTGCGGCCATGCTTCCGATAGAACTGCGTGATGCCCTGCGCCATTTCATTCAAGTCACGCATCGGCCGTTGGCTGTCCGGTCCTCCTCTAAATTGGAAGATTCATATTATCAGCCGTTTGCAGGAGTATATAGCACATACATGATCCCGAATACGGAGAACGAGGACCAGCAGTTACGAATGCTCAGCAAAGCTGTCAAATCGGTATATGCATCGGTCTATTTCGCCGCTTCGCGCGGATATATCGTTTCTACCGGAAATGTGCCCAGTGAGGAAAAGATGGCGATTGTATTGCAGGAAGTCTGTGGTGAGCAAGAGGGTAATTATTATTTCCCGGTCATCTCCGGTGTGGCACGCAGTATCAATTTTTATCCGGTAGGAAAAGAGAAACCGGAAGACGGTATCGTCAAGATCGCCTACGGCTTGGGAAAAGCAGTGGTGGATGGCGAACAGGTATTGCGGTTCTCTCCCAAATATCCGAAGAATGTGATGCAGACATCTACTGTGGATCTGGCAATGCGTGAGACCCAGCAATCCATGTTGGCCTTATCGCTCAGTCCGGAGAAATTCAAGACATCCATAGATGATGCGATAAACCTTGAGCGTTTCCAGATTCATGAATGCGGACAGTTTGAGAGCCTTAAACTGATTGCATCCACCTATGATCGCGAAAACATGCGTATTGTCGATTCGTGTTATCCGGATGGTCCGCGAATTGTCACGTTCGCTCCCCAGTTGAAATTCAATACCTTCCCGCTGACACCCATCATCCGGCAGTTGTTGGATATCGCCCAGCAGGAGATCAAGACACCGGTTGAGATTGAGTTTGCGGTGAACATGGAGAGCGACCCGCAGATTTTCCATGTATTGCAGATACGGCCTATTTCCGCGGACTCATTAACCGCCAAAGTGGAGTGGGAGAAGATTGATGAAAGCGGTGCCTTGTTGCGTTCGGGAAATGCGTTAGGTGTCGGTAAGACGGATGACATATATGACATCATCTACTTGCGTCGGGAAACCTTTGATATCCTGCGTACGCGCGAAATGGCAGAGACCATCCGCCTGTGGAATAATCAGATGCGTCAGGATGGTAAACAGTACCTGCTTATCGGCTACGGGCGTTGGGGGTCTCAAATCCCGACACTGGGTGTCCCTGTACAGTGGGGAGATATAAGCGAAGCCAAAGCGATAGCCGAATGCAGTCTGGAAAATTTCCGCATCGAGCCTTCGCAGGGTTCGCACTTCTTCCAGAACCTGACATCCTTTAATGTCGGGTATATGAATATTGACCCGTGGGCGCGGTCGGAAGACTTGTTGGATATGGCTGCTTTGGATGCCATGCCGGCGTTGGAAGAGACAGATCTCGTGCGTCATGTCCGATTGGACAGACCCCTGGAGATGTATATTGACGGCTTTAAAAACAAAGCCCTCGTCAAATGATAAGTAAATAATCTTAAATCATAAATCAATAGTATGGAATTAGCTGTACAAATTATGACCCTCATCGGTTCCGTGGCGATGCTGATGTACGGAATGAAGGTGATGAGTGAAGGTCTGCAAAAGATGGCGGGTAGCAAGCTGAGCAATGTGCTCGGTACGATGACTACCAACCGTTTCTCGGGAGTGTTGACAGGTTCTTTTATTACGGCAGCCGTGCAGTCTTCTACTGCCACTACCGTCATGACGGTGAGCTTCGTCTCCGCCGGCATCCTGTCGCTGGTGCAAGCCATATCGGTGATTATGGGTGCGAATATCGGTACGACATTCACGGCGTGGATTATGGTATTGGGCGGCGGCGGATTTGACATGCGTCTTGTCGTATATACCACCATTGTCATCGCGGTCGCACTTATCTACTCGAAGAAAAAAGCGAACTTGGGTGATTTCCTCATCGGTCTGTCGTTGATGCTTTTAGGTCTGACAACGTTGAAGCTCAACGCCACGGATATGCATTTAGAGGAAAAAGGTGCCGTTGTTGATTTCTTCCGGGCCACTTCCAGTTGGGGATATGGCAGTTATTTCCTATACCTGTTAGTGGGTGGTGTATTGACTTTCGCCGTGCAGTCGTCTGCTGCGATTATGGCTATTACGATGACCCTCTGTTCGGTAGGTATCTTGCCAATCGGTATGGGTATCGCCCTGGTCTTGGGTGAGAATATCGGTACAACCATCACGTCCAATATCGTCGCTCTGTCGGCTTCGGTGCAGGCCAGACGTGCAGCCTTGGCGCACTTGGTATTCAACTTGTTTGGTGTGATTTGGGTGCTCTGCGTATTCCGTCCGATGGTCAGACTGGTTTGTAATCTATGGGGCGTTCCATTGGATCCGGACGAATTGCCTACATTTGATGAAGACGGTAATCCGGTAGTGTCTTTGGCCAAACTGAGTGCAATCCTGGCTACGTTCCACACGTTCTTTAACGTGTTCAACACCTGTATCCTTATCGGATTTATCAAGTATCTGGAGAAATTGGTGATTTGGATTTTACCGTCCAAACCGGAACAGAAAGATACCGACAGCCAGCTCCGCTTTATCTCCGGTGGCCTGATGTCCACTTCCGAGTTGTCTATCTTGCAGGCATGGAAAGAGATTCATGTCTTCGGCGTGCGTACGCAACGGATGATCGGTATGATTCATGACTTGTACAACGAGAAAGACGACACCCAATTTACCAAGATCTTCTCCCGTGTGGAGAAATACGAAGGAATCTGTGACCGTATGGAATACGAGATTGCGCAGTACCTCAACCAGGTTGCCGACGGTCGTCTGTCCGATCAGTCCAAGCATGAGGTGCATAAGATGCTCCGTATTGTTTCGGAATTGGAATCTGTCGGGGATGCCAACTATAACCTCTCCCGTTATATCCGTCACAAGCACGATAATAACATCAAATACACGGAGTATCAGGATAAGAACGTGGAGATGATGATGTATCTGTTAAGCGGTTCCGAAGCGAAGATGGTAGAGGCTCTCGAACGCGTGAATATCAGCGAGAATGAGTTCCTGGAGATGACCAATATGGAGAATGAGATCAATAACTTCCGTGACGAACTCAAGGTACAGAACATGCAGCATATCACCGAGAAGGAATATGACTATACCACCGGTGTCAACTACATGGATATCATTCTTGAACTCGAAAAGATGGGTGACTACATTATCAATGTAGAAGAAGCCATCTACGAGCACAAACATGATAAATAATCGGAATATTTAACGTTAAAAGTATAATCATATGAAAGAGATTTTTGTTAAAAACGCGGTTGCCGGTGCGTTCATTGCGATTGGTTTGTGTCTGGGCGGATTCTTTATCTGCAAGGGATTCAGCAATTATGCTGCGAAAGACCGTGCCGTAAGCGTGAAAGGTTTGAGTACCCGTGACGTGGAAGCCGATCATGCCGTATGGCCGCTTTCATTCTCCGCAGATGGTAATGACCTGCCTGCGCTCTATGGCAAATTGGAGCAGATAACGGCACGCGTCCGTACTCACCTGCTATCTCTTGGATTTGATGAAGCAGACATCAGCCAGGGTTCTATTTCCGTAAGCGATAATTGGGATAATTACTATGGTTCCCATCGTCCGGAGTATAAATACACCCTTAGCACATCGCTTATCATCTCCACGGATGATGTGCAACTGGTAGTTAAATCACAAGGCAAAGAATCTGATTTGCTGAAGGAAGGCATTATCGTTAGCAGCAGCCGGTGGAATCTCGACTACCAGTATAACGGATTGTCGGAATTAAAACCGTCGATGATTGAGGAGGCTACCCGGAATGCCCGCGCGGTGGCACAGAAGTTTGCCGAGGACGCACAATGTTCGCTGGGCTCCATCCGTCATGCCAGTCAGGGACAATTTTCCGTTGAGGCGGATGAGTACCAGCCGTGGGTAAAACATGTACGCGTTGTGACAACGGTCGATTATTTCTTGAAATAATATAATTGCAATATAATGAAAGAACAAATTCAAGCTTTAATGGCGCAAGTGAACGGGTTGAAGGCGAATAACGCCGAAGAACTCGAGGCGCTGCGCATCAAATACCTAAGTAAAAAAGGTGAGATTACGGCACTCTTCAACGAGTTTCGTAATGTGCCGGCGGACCAGAAACGAGAGTTGGGACAGTTGCTGAATCAGTTGCGTCAGTCGGCAGAAAGCCGTATCAACGATCTGCGTGAACAGTTTGAGGCAAAGAAGGCGGAAGCAGAGCGTCTCGACTTGACCCGGACGCCGGATCCGATCGCGTTAGGTACACGTCATCCGTTGTCGTTGGTGCGCGAGGAAATAGAGGACATCTTCTCCCGTATCGGTTTCACTATTGCTCAGGGACCGGAAGTGGAAGACGACAAGCATGTGTACGGTATGTTGAACTTCGCGCCGGAGCACCCGGCTCGCGACATGCAAGATACATTCTTTGTCGAGAAAGAGATTGGCGTGCAGAAACCGACCGATGTGCTTCTCCGTTCTCATACTTCGTCTGTCCAGACGCGCGTGATGACTAATCAGAAACCGCCCATTCGCGTGCTTTGTCCGGGACGTGTGTATCGTAACGAAGCCATCTCGGCCCGCGCTCACTGTTTCTTCCATCAGGTAGAAGGATTGTATATTGACAAGAATGTGTCGTTCGCGGACTTGCGTGAAGCGCTGCTGTATTTCTCCAAGGAGATGTTCGGCGCAGAGACAAAGATCCGTCTCCGTCCATCCTATTTCCCGTTTACGGAACCCAGTGCAGAAATGGATATCAGTTGTAACATCTGCGGTGGTACCGGATGCTCGTTCTGCAAAGGAACCGGTTGGGTGGAAATCCTCGGTTGCGGTATGGTGGATCCGAATGTGTTGGAAGCATGCGGTATTGACAGCAAGGAATACAGCGGTTATGCATTCGGTATGGGTGTGGAACGTATCACCAACCTCAAGTATCGCGTCAAAGACCTGCGTCTGTTCTCCGAGAACGATGTCCGTTTCTTGAAACAGTTTGAGAGTTGTTAACAAAAAAAAGAGCCAGGCGGCTCTTTTTTTTTGTCCTACCAGTCTAAATTGTATGCCACGCCTATGGCATGCTGGTAAAGGGTCTCTTCCGTTAATTGGATGTATCCCTTGCTTTTGGTGATATTGATATCACGGTCGTAGCCATAAGTAAACCGGTAGTAGAAATCAAAACTGCTCAATTTGGTTATTCGCCATTTTGCGCCTGCCTGTGTACGTACCTGACTGATAAACTGATGACCGTTCTTCTGCTGATACTCCGGTGCGTTCAGCGTGTTAATGACTTCCACCCATGCATAGGGCTTGACAGGCTTGCCCGGAATGATGAATTCTGCGCCGATTTTTGAACGTAACTGCCAGTTATAGCGGCATTTCTCCAACGGGTTGATACTGTCAGTTCGGGCTTCCATCAAGGCTCTCTCGCGCAACGATATCTTCATATAATTCGTCCTGTATATGCCGGTAACGGATGCAAACGCACGGTGACGCAGTAGTTTGTTCACGGCTGTCGTATCTCTGTTTGTGATCTTCAACGTATAACCTATATCGAACTTCACATACTCAATCGGTAAATAACCGAGGGATAGGGTAGTGAAGGAAGTCCGGAAAGCCGGACCACTGACGGAGTTGTACACATCCGAACGAAGATCCTCAGAGATATTCAGCCTTAAGCCGTTATTCCATTTCTTATTGAAATCAGCACCTACACGGATTTGCGCGCTGTGTGTCGTAGTCTGAGCCTGGCTGTCATAGTTCCAGGCATATGACGGATGAAAATAAAAAATGAATAATGAAAGGATCAGCCATCCTGACAAAGACCTGTTTTTTCCTTCTCCGATATCTATTCTCCTTACCGTTTTCATTTGAATTTCGTTATTTGATCAATCGAGTTATGAATTTTTCCTTTCTCCAACGGATACGTCACTTTGATATACGCTACATCACGTAGGAAATCAATATGTCCGATCTCAATATCCAGCACTTTCAAACCGGTCCGATCTTCCAAATCGGCAATCAGTGCAGCCCGGTTTTCAGGCTTGATGTTTTCAATCTTCTCATATAAAATGATCTTGGTGGATATCCGTTTGCGTGCCTGCCATGCTTCGAATGCCCATGCCAGGAGGATGATAGACACATTCGCGAACAGCAACAGGTACCATGCTAATCCTTCAGCCTTGAGACTCAGGGAGTTAATTACCGATATGGCAATGACAAGGAACATGTAGTTCATCTCGCGGATAGGTACGGTCTCCGTGCGGTAACGGATCATACCGAAAATGGCAAACAGACCTAATACAAAACCCGTCTGGATGTCCAGTATCTGCATTAACCAGAGCAGTACGAACATGCCGCTTGAGAACAACATATACGTCACATAATAATCGCGACGCTTGCTGAACCGATAGTAGATACAATACACGATGAGCCATGTCACCAGCAGGTTGAAAAGGAACATCAGCGGCATCGTAATCAGATTGTTGCTCACATGCAACCATTCGGCAATGTTATTCATCAGATACGAGATGCTGTCATCTGCTCCGAAGCGTTCTGCGATAGATGGATCATAATCCATAAACTCCAAGGTGGGATTACTTAATTCCGGCATAGTTTTTCTATTTTACGAATTTTTGATTTGAATCGATTGTTTTTAATACCCGGTGTGGTCAGCGCAGTTCCGATACAGTACTTGCTGATTTTCAGGGGATGAACGCGTTGGTCCAACATGATATGTGTCATCTCTGAGGGGAGGTTTCCATCCCGCTTTAGTTCGACAATCACCAATTGGTCAAAGGTTTTGCTCTCTCCCGTAATCACATTGTCCCAGACCAGATTCATATCGATTGTCAGACGTTCCGTTTTGGCCTTGTTAACCAGGGTGATACGATGAAACTTGGTCCGTAAATGCGGACTCAGTTCTGCCCATTGATACCGACTCTTGGCTGCAACAAAGTCCTCTACATTCCACAACTCTTTTTTGCTTTCCCCGAAAGTCTGACCCTGAATGTCAAAACCCGGTACAACAATGCGTTTTTTCTTGGTGCGCCCTTTGTTGTTTTTGCGCTTGATCTCCAGGAAAGTCAAATCGCTATCCACATACTGCCGGACACGTATCTTCTGTCGAACCAGTTGCCGGTCGTGATGACGGATATACATATCCAGCGTATCCGTATCATAATACATGGTGTCATAGGTCGCGATACGCTTACCGTCTATCTCTTGGGCGAAATACCCGGTTTGCGCCGCTTCCAGAATGGTGGGGAGCATATCCATTGATACCGCATATTTCGTATCGATGCGGTTCATTAGTTTGACACTTTCCATTTCGTTAAGCGAAATCGGAGCAAACTTACTTATCAGAGAAGATATATTCAAATACCTTTACGCTAAATAATTTGCCATTGGGCAAATAGTTATACTGTTTGGCTTTCGTGCCGTTTTCATTCCACTCATACTTGCGGATACGGACAGGCTTGTTGCGGTCGTTGTATTCCACTTCTTCCACCACTTTACCGGTCACATCGTCGTAAGTGGAAGTAATACGTTTACGCTGGCCGTAGGAAGCGTATTCGATTTCCTCAATACAACGGCCCTGGCTGTCATATACTTTCACGTGGTCTAACCATCGTGCGTTGGTCTTCGAATCCGTATTCCATTCCTTGACGGTCAGATTCTTGCGTTTCTCACGCTTTGCCAACTGTTCCGGCGTCAACAGACTGTTCTCTGCAAACGCTGTGCCTGCTATGAGCAGACAAACCATTATCAATATACTCTTTTTCATATCTGTTTGTATTGCTTACCATCCGCCGGGGCCTCCGCCACCGGGTCCACCACCTCCGGGACCTCCGCCGCTGTTGTTATTATACGTACTGAGCGACACCGAAGAACCGCCGGTGAAAGTGGCAGGATAATATCCTATACCATTGAAAATCTCTGTACCGGAAGCACTTACGCCTTTTGTCAAAGTGGGTTGTTCCGCTCCGCTCACTACGATGGTAGATGCATTACTGCCCGGAGTCTTGAAGGCAAACACTTCGTCGCCTGCCGTTAACGCATACCATGTGTTTGTACTACCGCTGGCTTTATAGCAGCTTTGCGTCAGTTGGGCGCCGCTTTCCAGATTACCCACCGCCACAATGGTTCCGCCTGTGACATAGAGTTTGTATCCTTTTTCCGTATTGGCATCAATCGCTACTTCCGGAGAACGGCTGCCTGTCGCATAAATCAGTCCGCCTTGTACATAGCAGTTGCCGTTCGCATCAATACCGTCGTTCCCGGTAGAGTAGGCACATACACAACCGCCGCTGATTGTCAAATCTCCTCCGGCATTGATGGCATCATCCGATGCTTGCGAATACACAATACCTCCGCTAATGGTAATCGTTCCTTTGGATTCGATCCCTTCCGATTGACTGATCACGGAAATCACACCGCCGGTAATGGCAATGGTGTTCGAGTCAGTCCGGATACCTTCGTCTTTGGAAGTAACAGCGAACGTTCCGCCGTTAATGAATATGCCGTCGTTCGCGTGAATGCCGTCGTTCACTTTTGCATGGATTGTCAAGGAACCCGTACTTTCCGCAAATTGGATATAATCATCACTGGCTATAGCATGTTTGTAATTACCTGTCACAATCAATGAACCGCCACCGGAGAAAATCATCTGGCCTTCGCTATAGAATGCCGCTTTGCGGTCTTCCGTACTCGTAGCATATGCACTGCCGTCCGTTAATGTGTTTGAACCTTGTAACATAATGAAACAGCTCTTCTTGCATTGGTTGTTAATTGCCGGACCGTCGGAGCAAGTCAGCGTCAAATCACTCAATATCAGTTGATGACGGTTTGTGCCGTAGATGGTTAGTTGTCCCTGACCGTTACCGCTTAATACATATGTAATATCCTTCACTGTGGAGTTAACCGTTACGTATCCGTTTTCATCCGTCACACTCACATCGTTATGCTCCCCTTCGATTGTCACATTCGTTCCGTTCCAAACAATACGGATGGTATCCGTTGTAACAATAGTTGTATCATCAGGCGTTTCTGTTGATTGGTTTTCTTCGCCATTTGGATTGTCCGGCGTATTCTGCTCCGTGCAGGCCGTCATTCCGACCGCCAACAGGAAAATCCATAAGAGGTTCTGTCCGAAAATAAATAATTTTTTCATAATCTGTTTCGTTTTTTTGTTGGTACAAAGCAACAAAAAGCGTGCAAAATTACAAAAAAAAAATAGAATGTGCAAATTTTGACCTGTTTTTCTTAACAAATTGTTACTTAGAAAGAATAATAAGACATTTAATAGAAAAATAAAGTAAAACAAGACAACTGCTTTCGTGTTATATGAGCTCAATCAGATTTAGATGGAAATAGGGTGCATTTTTATAATTATTTCTATTTTTCTATGAAAAATCTTGCATATGTGGATTTTTTTTTGTAATTTTGCACGCTTTTTAGACAATTTATACTATAAGTATATGACATTTGAAGAATTATGCCAGAGACGGCGATCTATTCGCAAATACACATCTCAGCCCGTCGAGCAGGAGAAAATAGATTATATGTTACGCTGTGCGCTGATGTCGCCTAGCGCCAAGCGGACTTGCCCCTGGGAGTTCATTGTGACGCGTGACGAAGCTAAGTTGCGTCCGTTAGCCGGATGCCGCACCTATGGCAGCCAGATGTTCAATACCGCCACTGCAGCCATCATCATCGCGTTGGACCCGACGCTATGTGACAACACCTGGATGGCCGACGGAGCGATAGCCGCTGAGCATATGCTATTGGCGGCTGCGGAACAAGGAATAGGGGCGTGCTGGTGTCATGTATATGAGCGCGAGGGTGCGCCTGAGCTTGTACGCGAACTGTTTGCCGTGCCGGAAGACAAAGTGGTACTTTGTGCGATCGCACTCGGTTACCCTGACGAAACGCGTCAGAACTATGATTTAGAGAAACTCAAATACGACAAGATACATAATGAAACCTATAATAGCCATTACAGCCGGTGATACGAACGGTGTAGGATATGAAGTCATCATCAAGGCTCTGCTGGAGGCGCATATCTTTGAGGTGATGCGTCCTGTTATCTACGGCAATGCCGTAGTGGCGAAACAGCATATCCAGACATTGAGCGAGGAATACCGCAATATCAACTGGAATCCGATTGAGAGTGCAGACCAGGCCAAAGACGGCCGTCTGAATCTCATCACCTGCTATACAGACAATTTACCCGTACAATTGGGCTCCCCGTCCGATGCGGCGAACAAAGCGGCGCGTGCCGCCTTGGATCGTGCTTGCCGCGATTTGAAAGAAGGAAAAGCCCATGCTTTGGTAACAGCTCCGTTGAATAAAGAGGCGCTTCAGGGAGGACATACCGAATATCTGGCGAAGCAATTCGGAGGCGACGAACTGATGATGCTTTGCAGCGGGGCCCTTCGCGTGGCGCTTGTATGCAACCATGTGGCTTTGGCTGATATTCCGGCACAGATAACAGAGGAACGTATATTGGCCAAACTGACCTTGCTGAACAATTCGCTCAAGCGCGATTTCGGTTTTGAGAAACCCCGTATCGCTGTGTTGGCGCTCAATCCGCACGCCGGTGATGCAGGTCTGCTGGGTAAAGAGGAACAGGAGATCATCGCTCCCGCTATCGCCAAAGCCAATGCCAATGCAATCTGGGCATTTGGCCCCTATGCCGCAGACGGTTTCTTCGGCTCCGGACATTTCAGCCATTTCGACGCCGTGCTGGCGATGTATCACGACCAAGGTCTGATTCCGTTCAAGACGCTGGATATGACAGGCGTGAACTACACGGCAGGATTGAACATGGTTCGTACTTCTCCTGATCACGGCACAGGCTACGATATTGCTGGTAAGAACCAGGCGGACGAACGAAGCATGCGTAATGCACTGTTCATGGCATTGGACGTGCTTCGCAAACGGGCGGAATATGACGAGTTGCGTGCCAATCCGCTGCCGTTCATCGAACGGCCGGATACGGAAGGCAAACCTCGTCGTGAATTTATTGACTTTAAGACTACAAAATATAATGATGACAAGCAAAGAGATTAGACAATCCTTTTTGGATTTTATGGCATCGAAGGGACACCAGGTCGTTCCTTCGGCTCCAATGGTAATCAAAGATGATCCCACCTTGATGTTTACCAACGCCGGTATGAACCCGTGGAAGGGTATCATTCTGGGGAATGACCCGATCAAATATCCGCGTGTGGCTGATAGTCAGAAATGTCTGCGCGTCAGCGGTAAGCATAATGACCTGGAGGAAGTAGGACACGATACGTACCACCATACGATGTTTGAGATGCTGGGTAACTGGTCCTTCGGAGACTATTTCAAGAAAGAAGCGATTGATTTTGCATGGGAATATATCGTTGATGTACTCAAGATAGACCCGTCCAACCTCTACGCGACGGTGTTTGAGGGTTCAGAAGAAGAAGGTCTGGCTCGTGATGACGAGGCCGCTTCCATTTGGGCAAAGCACCTTCCTGCGGACCATATCCTGAACGGCAACAAACACGATAATTTCTGGGAAATGGGTGATACGGGTCCTTGTGGTCCGTGTTCGGAGATCCATGTGGACAGTAGACCCGAGGCAGAGAGGCAAAAGATTAGTGGACGAGAGTTAGTGAACAAAGACCATCCGCAGGTGATTGAAATATGGAATATCGTGTTCATGCAGTACAATCGCAAGGCGGACGGATCTTTGGAACCCTTGGCAAAGAAGGTCATTGATACCGGTATGGGCTTTGAACGCCTTGTGCGTACCATTCAAGGCAAGACTTCGAACTATGATACCGACGTGTTCCAGCCGATGCTCAATAAAATCGGTGCTATCTGCGGCTGCGACTACGGAAAGGACGAAAAGACAGATATCGCGATGCGCGTCATCGCGGATCATATCCGTACTATCGCGTTTGCTATCACAGATGGTCAGTTGCCGTCCAACGAAAAAGCCGGATACGTCATCCGTCGTATCTTGCGTCGCGCTGTACGGTACGGGTATACGTTCTTGAACATGCGTTCGGCATTCCTTTATCAACTTGTACCGCAACTGATTGAAGATCTCGGAGAGGCATATCCTGAACTGGTTAAGCAGGAGAAACAAATCGTACCGGTTATCAAATCCGAGGAAGAAGCCTTCCTGCGCACTCTGGATAAGGGAATTGGTCTGCTTGACAAACTGATGGATGATGCAAAGAAGAACGGTAAGACCGAGATCAGCGGTGTGGATGTGTTCACCCTCAAAGATACCTACGGTTTTCCGTTGGATCTCACGGAGCTTATTCTTCGCGAGAACGGCTTCACTACCAATGAAGAGGAGTACAACAAAGCGCTGGAGCATCAGAAATCCATGGGTCGTGAAGCGAACAAGCAGGACCTTGGAGACTGGACAATACTGGCTGAAGGCGAGACCGAGTTCGTCGGCTACGATGCGCTGAGTTGCGAGACGCGGATTTTACGTTATCGTCAGGTTAGCCAGAAAGGCAAGAGTTTCTACCAAGTCGTTCTGTCCAAGACTCCGTTCTATGCGGAAATGGGTGGCGAAGTAGGAGATACCGGTCTGTTAGGCAACGTACGCGTGATAGATACCAAGCGCGAGAACGGATTGCCGGTACATATCCTGACGGAGTTGCCGGAGAACGTGGAGGCTACGTTTGTGGCCGAGGTGGACAATGAGCGTCGTCAGGCAATCATGTGCAACCACTCTGCTACGCATATCCTGCATTACGCATTGCGTGAGGTGCTGGGCAAACACGTAGAGCAGAAGGGTAGTTTGGTGACTGCAGACAGTTTGCGTTTCGACTTCAGCCACTTCCAGAAAGTGACTCCGGAAGAGTTACGCAAGGTGGAGAAAGTAGCCAATGCATTTGTGCGTCGTGATTTCCATCTTGAAGAGAGCCGTCATACACCTATTGCGGAAGCAAAAGCGATGGGTGCGATGGCATTGTTCGGAGAGAAATACGGCGATGATGTACGTGTAATCAAGTTCGGAGACTCCGTTGAGTTATGCGGCGGTTGCCACGTTTCCAGTACCGGTCGGATCGGTTCCATCCGTATTGTGATGGAGACCAGCGTTGCTGCCGGCGTACGTCGTATAGAGGCTGTAACGGCGACCAAAGCGGATGAACTCTATTACGCGGCACAAGATATGTTGAACGGTCTGCGTATGTTGTTCAACAATGCTCCGGATCTGGCTGGTGCTATTCATAAGTCGATTGAGGAGAACGCCGGTCTGAAGAAACAGATTGAGGAGTTTATGACGGAGAAGATCGAGGCATATCGCGATGAGTTGGTTCGTCGTGCCGAGGACTTCGGCGGCATCAAGCTGGTTCGTCTGTTCGGTGAGCAGAATCCGGATATGATTCGTGGTGTGATGCCGCTGCTGCGCGGTAAGTTTACCGATGTGAGATTTGCCGTGGTAGGCGCTACGGAATGGCAGGGCAAACCGATGATTGCGGTTTTCCTGAGCCAACCGCTCGTTGAGGAAGGTAAGAATGCAGGTGCTATGATCAAGTCCGCAGCTAAACATATTCAAGGTGGCGGCGGTGGTCAGCCCTGGATGGCTACAGCCGGCGGACGTGACGTCAACGGACTGAACACAGCTATGGAGGAACTTTTGGCTGCTCTTCAATAATCCTTAAGGATGCGTATCAAAGGCAAAGATATTAAATTACCTACGCGATACTTACCTCGTTTGTTGCGTACGGCAATCCGATTTGCAATAGTCGGTTTGTTGGGCATGTTCATTCAGACCCGGTGCTTCCAGATAGCACTGATGTCGTTCGATGAGCCGGATGACGGCAGCATGCTCTACTTTATCGCATTTACCATCGGATATATCTTTGAGATGATACCTAATTATATACTATCCAACTGGTATACCTTTGGTACACGTCCGAAATGGAAGAATGCAGGCGGATTTATCCTGGCCCGTATCATCAACTATCCGATGCAGTTAGGTCTGCTGCCGGTCTTCCTGAAACTGCTCCCGCACCTGAGAACTGAGTATATGAGTTACTTGGTCATCTTCGTGTCAGGAGTGGTTAATTATCTGATTTGTCTATTCTTCTTTAAAAACAAGAAAAAATGAAAATCTACCGAGCCAACATCATCTATACCCCCACGCCCAAGGAGTTGAAGATTATTCCTCACGGATATATAGTGGTGCGTTCAAACGGTCTGATTGAGGGAATTTATACGGAGTTGCCGGAGAACATGGACTGGCGTCGCCAAGTCATGGATTTCGGAGATAAGATTCTTATTCCGGCTTTCAATGACCTGCATGTGCACGCTCCCCAGTACCGCAATATGGGGTTGGCGTTGGATTTGGAATTGTTGCCATGGCTCAATACCTACACATTCCCTGAGGAAACCAAGTATGCCGATCCGGATTATGCGCGTCGTCTATACAGACGCTTTGTGCATGAATTATGGATGCAAGGAACCATGCGTAGTGCGGTTTTTGGCACGATTCATCCCGAGTCCACGCGTATCCTGGCAGACCTGTTTATCCAAGCCGGTATGGGCGCGATGGTAGGTATCGTAGGTATGAACCGTAATAGTCCGGATACGCTGCAAAACACGACGGCCGAACTGATAGACGGCATGCGCATGCTCAAGGCGCATCTTGACGAGCATGGAGACGGACTGGTTAAACCGATTATCACACCGCGTTTTGTGCCGTCATGTTCGGATAAAATGCTTCGTGCCTTAGGCGAATACGCCGCGGAGACAGGTCTTCCGGTGCAATCGCACCTTTCGGAGAACCGTTCGGAGATTGACTGGGTGAAAGAATTGGAACCGGAATCTACCTGCTACGGCGATGCCTATAACCGATACGGACTGTTCGGTCAGACTCCGACTCTCATGGCGCATTGCTGCTATACGGACGGAGAAGAGATGGAACTTATGCGCAAGAACGGAGTGTATGTGGTCCATTGTCCGATGTCGAACAGTAATCTGTCTTCAGGCATGGCACCCATCCGGAAATTCTTGAACGCCGGTATCCATGTTGCGCTTGGAACAGATGTTTCCGCAGGACATCACATGTCCATGTTGCGTGTCATGCAGTACGCCATCCAGGTCAGCAAACTGAACTATGCACAGACACGCGGCCAGATGCCGTTCCTCAGTTTGAGTGAAGTATTCTATCTGGCTACCAAGGCAGGAGGATCGTTCTTCGGCAAGGTCGGTTCGTTTGAACCGGGATACGAGTTTGATGCCTTGTTGATTGACGATAAATACCTCAACTTTGATAACTATACTTTAGAACAACGTCTGGAACGCTATATCTATCTGGGCGACGACCGGGACATTAAACGTCGTTTCTGCCGAGGTGTCGAACTGACGGAACCGGTGATGTAAACTGAAAATGAAAATTGAAAGGACGAAGGAGGGACTTCCGCTGACAGATTATCTGGCTTTAGAAGCGGAGATGGTAAAAACGGTGCAAGAGCCGACGCTCTTCACATGGATTGTTTCTCCTACGGTAATATACGGTCGTCATCAATGTGCCGAGGTGGAAGTGAACGAAGCCTATTGTGCAGCACATGGCATAGCTGTTGTGCAGCGCAAGAGCGGGGGAGGATGCGTGTATGCGGACAGAGGAAACCTGATGGTTTCGTTTGTCACACCGAGTACCCATAGTGAGGCGGTTTTTGCCGAATTCATGCAGATGCTGTCCGGAGCATTCAGGCAGTTAGGTTATGATGCAGTAACTACGGAGCATAACGATGTGCTCGTTGATGCGTATAAAGTGTCTGGAACGGCATGTTACACTACGCCCACCGGTACTGTTGTGCACGCGTGTATATTGTATAAGGTAAATCTTGAAGACCTGGAACAGGCAATAACACCTACTGCTGCCAAATTGGCGAAACATGCAGTAGCCTCCGTCCGTCAGCGCGTGAGAAATTTAGGGGACATTCGCGATTTGGGAAGTATAGATGACTTTCGTGAACAACTGGAAAAACAATTGGAATTATGGAAATAAGTTTACGGGCTCAGTCGATGCCTGAATCTCCGATTCGCAAACTGGCCAAATACGCAGACGAAGCCAAACTGGCAGGCGTACATGTCTATCATCTGAATATCGGTCAACCGGATATTCAAACTCCTCCGCAAGCCTTAGAGGCGGTGAAAGAGTTCAGTCAGGACATCTTGTCCTATTCGCCTTCACAGGGTCTCAAATCCTTGCGTACGAAGATGGTGAGCTACTATGCGGATTATGGAATCGATCTCTCGCCGGATGAGATTATTATTACGGCCGGCGGTTCGGAAGCCATCATGTTTGCCTACATGTCCTGTCTTAATCCCGGGGATGAAATTATCGTTACAGACCCGTCCTATGCGAACTATATGGCTTTCGCCATCTCTGCCGGAGCAGTAGTCAAATCGGTCAAGACTGATATCAAGAACGGATTCAAACTGCCGCCGGTTGAGGAGTTTGAGAAGCAGATTACGCCTAAGACCCGTGCTATTCTTATCTGTAATCCCAATAATCCGACAGGTTACCTCTATACCAAACAGGAGATGCGGCAAATCCGTGATCTGGTGCAGAAATACAACCTGTATCTTATCTCGGATGAGGTGTACCGCGAGTTCATCTATACGAAATCCCCATATATCTCTGCCTGTCACTTGGAAGGTATAGAAGAGAATGTCATTTTGGTGGATAGCGTTTCCAAGCGTTATTCGGAATGCGGTATCCGTATAGGAGCGCTGATTACCAAGAATAAAGCAGTACGCGAAGCGGTGATGAAGTTCTGTCAGGCACGCCTTTCGCCGCCTTTGTTCGGTCAGATAGTGGCAGAAGCCTCTCTCTCAACACCGGAGGATTATATGCAGGAAGTATATGACGAATATCTCGGCAGACGTAATTTCCTCATTGACCAACTCAACCAGATACCCGGTGTCTTTGCTCCGGCTCCGACTGGAGCATTCTATGTGATGGTGGAACTGCCGGTAGATGATGTGGAGAAATTCTGTAAGTGGTGTCTGACCGATTTCCAATACGAAGGCTCAACCGTTATGATGGCACCGGGAACAGGATTCTATACCAATCCGGAAGACGGCCGTCATCAGGTTCGAATGGCTTATGTGCTCAACAAGGAAGATCTCGCCAAAGCCATGATTGTCCTCCGCAAGGCCTTAGAGGCATACAACGCATAAAAAATAAATCCCGCGACCTGCGGGATTTATTTTATCATTGAGCAAGCTTTGCTTGCGGCTCATTCCATCATTCCATGGAGTCTTCCATCGTGTCACCGACAATCTTACGATAGAGTTCCTTCGGATCGGTTGCCTTACGGATAATTTCGTGCAGGTCTTCAATCTTCACACGGTCTTGAGCCATCGTGTCGCGGTAACGCACGGTGACGCATCCGTCATTCGGCGTATCATGATCCACGGTGATACAGAACGGCGTACCCACTGCATCCTGACGGCGATAGCGCTTGCCGATAGAGTCTTTCTCGTCATAAGCCACCTTGAAATCGAACTTCAGTTCGTTCATGATTTCGCGTGCTTTCTCGGGCAGACCGTCTTTCTTGACGAGCGGCATGATACATGCTTTCACCGGAGCCAGCACAGCCGGCAGGTGGAGTACGACACGGGTGTCGCCGCCCTCTAAAGCCTGCTCTTCATAAGACGAGCACATGACGCTGAGGAACATGCGGTCCACACCGATAGAGGTCTCAATGACGTACGGCGTGTAACTCTGGTTGAGCTCAGGATCGAAGTACTCGATCTTCTTGCCGCTATACTTGGCATGGCTGCCAAGGTCGAAGTTCGTACGGCTGTGGATACCCTCCACCTCCTTGAAGCCGAACGGCATCTGGAATTCGATATCGGTAGCGGCATTGGCATAGTGCGCCAGCTTGTCATGGTCGTGGAAACGGTATTTCTCATCACCAAGACCGAGTGCTTTGTGCCATTTGAGACGGAACTGCTTCCAGTGCTCGAACCATTTGAGTTCCTCACCCGGGCGAACGAAGAACTGCATCTCCATCTGCTCGAACTCACGCATGCGGAAGATGAACTGACGGGCTACAATCTCGTTACGGAAGGCCTTACCAATCTGCGCGATACCGAAAGGAATCTTCATGCGGCCAGTCTTCTGTACGTTGAGGAAGTTGACAAAGATACCTTGTGCCGTCTCCGGACGAAGATATATCTTCATCGCGCCATCCGCTGTAGAACCCATCTCGGTAGAGAACATAAGGTTGAACTGACGGACATCGGTCCAGTTGCGTGTGCCGCTGATCGGACAAACGATTTCTTCGTCTAGGATGATCTGCTTGAGTTCGTCGAGGTTGTTGTCATTCATCGCCTTGGCAAAACGTGCATGCAGAGCCTCGCGTTTTTCAATATATTCACGAACACGCTCGTTGGTCTGCTTGAACATCTCTTCGTCGAAGCTGTCGCCGAAACGCTTACGGGCTTTTGCTACTTCTTTCTCGATCTTCTCGTCGTACTTGGCGAGCTGGTCCTCAATCAGTACATCAGCGCGGTAACGCTTCTTCGAATCTCTGTTGTCAATCAGAGGGTCATTGAAAGCATCTACGTGACCGGAGGCCTTCCATGTAGTAGGATGCATAAAGATAGCGGCATCAATACCCACGATGTTTTCGTGGAGCAGGGTCATGGAATCCCACCAGTACCGCTTGATGTTGTTTTTCAGTTCGACACCGTTCTGACCATAATCGTACACTGCGCCAAGACCGTCATAGATCTCGCTACTCGGAAATACAAAGCCGTACTCCTTGCAATGTGCTACGATTTTCTTGAATGTTTCTTCTTGTGTTGCCATAATATATATTATTGTTGAATTGTTTTCTGGGTTCTTCCGTCCGGATAACGGATAAGAATGATATTGCCTCGGGACGGTGCATTAATACGTCTGCCTGTTACATCGAAGAGCATCATCTCTCCGCCGGTGTTTCCGTTCGTCTCAATCTGAGGAATGGACAGCCATTGATTTTCCGCTTTCAGGATCGTCATCAGACTATCGATGTCATTCTTTCGGTTTCTAAGATAGTCTGCCATATAGGCAAGGTTCTGCGTGGGCAGTATTTCGTTTATCTGCCATCTCTCATGGTCTAATAGTTTGCCTTGGTCCAACTGCTCCGCATAGGCTGACAACCTCATGCTGTCCAGCTGGTCGGCAATCATGTCAAACGCATCATATACCACATTGTCATATAGACGCACATATTCCCGCACAAACGAAGATTGCGGCAAATTGAAGAAATAGGGGAAGCACCAGAAAGTATGCTGACTGCTCCATCTCTTGATCCGTTCTTCATTAAAACAGCCTCCGAAATCCCATGCACATGCCATAGTCGTCTTGCTGGCCGGCAAGGTGTCATATTTGGTGATAAACAGGTTGGAACCTCCTCCGTCCCGGTTTCCCAACAGGTCATGTACCCATAACCATCTGGCATATGAGGACACATCTATTACAGAATCGATGGCACCCGGCGTGACATAGGCATTCTCCGTCTGCGTGATACTTTCCGTCAGATATTGTATCTGCCAGGGCAGAATGTCTTCCGATTCAGGATACTTCAGGGTGTAATTGTATTTGAAATGGAGTGGAGAAGGAATGTAGAAATCCTCATTCCACCAATATGCATCAAATTCGTATAAGAAACCGGTCTTCGATATGTTGATCCGGCAATTCTGATTGCGCTTGATATTCTCTGTCAGCAGGTACAAACCTCTGAAGTCACCATTCAGGAACAGCAATACCGCTTCTTCAGCCGGCGTCCAGGGCATATGAAGCGCCCTGTTAGCCATGTTACCCGCCATGGTCTCACAAATAACGTATCGCAGCAGCACCCAGTCCTTGTCAGCGTACACCGAATCATTTCCCCGGAAAAGCAAGTCGGCTTTGTGCTGTAATTTCAGTTTGTAGGGCTTTTTGTTGCCATATTTGCTGGTGGATGAAGCGGTGGTGTTTCCTCTGACTCGGATGGTTAAGCCGGACTCCTTGCTCATGTATGGGCCGCTGTCATATAACGTATCACCGGCTACTTCCATCCACATGCGTGCACCTACTTTCTCATTATTGATAATACCTCTCCCGTCGCAGCCCTCAGGCGCATATACCACATCACAGGTAGGCATGACGCTATCTATGGTTTCAATATGGAGAATAGGCAATCCGGTCGCACGGCAGCGCAGCAGCATAGAGTCGGATGCATTATTGGCATGCATGCCGAGACATACAACCACCAGACAGACGGCGCAAAGACATATTTTCCATAGAAATCGATGCATATAAGAGGCGTGCAGCATGTTACACTATACAGCGTGCAAAATTACTGCTTTTTTTTGAAATATGCAAGAATTTTAGGTAAAAAATCATCAATAATGGCAAAATGCACATCATTGATGCAAACGCGCATGCGTGCCCACATGCCCGCATGTATAATAATGAGAAGAGGAGGAGGAGTCCGTTCCGGAAGACTCAATGAACAAACGCAGGAGAAAATCCTGCGTTTGTTGTTTCCATGTAGAATAATGAATAGTCATAGTTTGGTAGGTTTAGTCGTTTAATGACGATAGGTTTGTTTTGTCTCTTTTCAAATTCGAGTGCAAAGGTACTACATTTTTGTGAATTATGCAAGAGAAAAATCAGTTTTGTGAGCACAATAAATGTGAATGATAGATAGGTGTATTTTGTATACATATCTGTCACGCACAAATAACAGCAAACAGGTGTAATTTGCACGCTCGGCAGGACGAACCGTCAAAAGGGTAGAGTAGTGCGCATATAGCCTTTTTCCGGCCAACCGAAATATAGAACATTCGTCAAAATTAGGTGTTAATAAACGCAGAATACCTGCGTAATGTGTTTGTAAAATGCTTATTATCAGCATTTATGGAATTTACTTAAAGTTTTACTTATTGTATTTTGGGACATGGTCGGGATGTGTATGAATTATAGATCCATATATGCTTATATTTTGTTATAAACTATTGATTTTCTATATATTATATGATTTATCTGTAGTATAAAAACACTGGTTGTTTGTTGGTCTGAAATGTCCAATAGTGCGCAAGGCTGGTAATGTGCTGGCGTGCGCAGGTGAAATTGTTCCACGGCATGTGCTCACAAATTGCAATTCACAATTCAAAATATTATATATTCACAAATAACGAAATTTATTTTCAAAAAAGTTTGCATATATTTGTGTATTTCGATATTTTTTTGTAATTTTGCAGCGGATTTGAAAACTGAATACTGATTACCTATGAACGAACGAGAGCGCATAGAACAAGTGATGAAGTCCATGAATCTGTCTGCACGTCAGTTTGCAGCTGAGATTCGTGTGCAACCCGGAACTATCAGTAACATGATGGCCGGACGTAACAATCCCAGCCTGGAGGTGATGAAACGTATCATGGAGCGTTATCCTACGCTTAATCCGGAATGGCTGATTGCCGGAAGAGGGGAAATGTGGCGTACGGTGCCCGGTGAGCAAGCCGGCTTGTTTGATATGCTGCCCCCTGATCCGAAGAATAAAGTACGAGCTTCTACGCAAAAAGAAGAGCCGCAAGTGATTGCAGCTCCTCCTAAGCAAATCAAAAATATTGTTGTCTATTACACCGACGGCACCTATGAGGAATTTACAAATTCCAAATCTTAAATTTGAAATCTAAAATCATAAATAAAAAAGCGCTTATTTTGTAAGCGCTTTTTCCAATACCTCGCTGATATCATGCACATAGTGCAGCGTAAGCCCTTTGAGGTAGATATCTGCGATTTCCATCACATCCTTGCGGTTCTCCTCGCATAGAATGATATCTGTGATACCTGCCCGTTTGGCGGCAAGCAGTTTTTCTTTCACACCACCGATCGGCAGCACCTTGCCGCGGAGAGTCATTTCTCCGGTCATGGCGATACGCGGTTTGACGAGGCGCTTGGTGAACGCACTCACAAGCGCAGTAGTCATCGTGATACCTGCCGAAGGACCGTCCTTCGGGATAGCGCCTTCGGGCACGTGGATATGCACGGCCGTTTTCTCGAACACCTCCGGCTTGATGCCAAATTCTTTGGCGTGCGCTTTGACATAGCCGAGTGCCAGCGTGGCTGACTCTTTCATGACATCGCCCAGATTACCGGTAAGCGTCAGACTCGGCGCTTTGGAGGTAGAGAGGCTGGTCTCGATAAAGAGGATCTCGCCGCCCACCTGTGTCCAGGCAAGACCGGTAACCACACCGACATATTTGTTGGTCTCCCAACTGTCACGGCTGTAACGCGGTTGTCCGAGATAAGTGCGCAGGTCATCGAGTGTCACGGTGACGTTGTATTCCTCTTCCAGCGCCAGTTTGGTATCCACCTTGCGGCAGATAGTGGCAATCTGTCTCTCTAAAGAACGGACTCCGGACTCGCGCGTGTAATCATCTATAATATGCGCGAGGATATCCTTCTTGAACTTCAGCTGACTTGCTTTCAGACCGTGGTTCGCCAACTCCTTCGGAATGAGATGCCGTTTGGCTATCTCCTCTTTCTCTTCCTGCAGGTATCCGGTCATCTCAATCAGTTCCATCCGGTCGAGTAGGGGACGAGGAACGGTCTCCAGACTGTTGGCCGTAGCGATGAAGAGCACTTTGCTCAAGTCGTAATCTACATCGAGGTAGTTGTCGTGGAAGGTGGCGTTCTGTTCCGGATCGAGCACTTCGAGCAGAGCTGCAGTCGGATCGCCCTTATAGTCTGCACCGATCTTGTCAATCTCATCGAGCACGAAGACCGGGTTGGAAGTTCCGCATTTCTTAATGCTGTCCACGATACGACCCGGCAGGGCGCCGATATATGTACGACGGTGACCGCGAATCTCCGCTTCGTCATGCAGGCCGCCTAACGAGATGCGTGCATACTTGCGTCCAAGCGCTTCGGCTACGCTCTTTCCGAGACTCGTTTTGCCGACTCCCGGAGGGCCGTATAAGCATAAGATTGGAGACTTCACAGGAGTCTTTTCCTTGTCTTTTTTGCTGCGAAGTGACAATTGGCGTTGTACGGCAAGATATTCGACGATTCTTTGCTTCACTTTGTCCAATCCGAAGTGATCACGATTGAGTATCTCCTGAGCATGCAGCATGTCGTAGTTGTCCTCCGAATAAACACCCCAAGGAAGGTCGAGCATGAACTCCAGATAGTCCAATTGGGTGGAGTAGTCCGGAGAATGCGGATGCATATGATCCAGACGATCGAGCTCCTTTTTGAAGCGTTCATTCACCATGGCCGACCATTTCATTTCTTGGGCACGCTCTTTGAGTTCTTGCACTTTCTGTGCCGATGAATCGGTATCCCCTAAGTCCTTCTTGATGGTCTCCAATTCCTGTTGCAGGAAGTACTCACGCTGCTGCTTATTCATCTTCTCCACCGTTCGGTTGCGGATATCTTCTTTGATATTCAGCTCCTCCAGGTCTTTTTGAAGCAGGGACAGCAGGGCGTGGGCGCGCTCGGTCAAATCGTGTATCTCCAGCAGGCCCTGACGCTTCTCCGTAGGCATATTGTAGATAGCACACACATAATTCAGGAAAGAAGGGGAGGATGTGAGGCTCTTCAACGACGACTGCAGACCGGCTGGTGCGTTTTCCTGTTTGGAAAGGATAGTCATCACCGTTTCACGGATGGTATCTACTGTCGCATTGAAGTTCTTGTCGTTCTTCAGCGGCATTTTCTCTTCCATCTCGAATGCGTGCGCCATGAGTTGGCCGTCTTCTTCCATGAAATCGACAGCCTGAACACGGTGCAATCCCTCGAAAATGGTCATCATGGTGTCTTTGCCCATTTCCGGAACGGGGATAATCTGAATGACATGCGCCAACACACCTAGAGAATATAAATCCTCAGCTTGTGGGTCTTTGACGTTGTTGTTTTTCTGCGTGAGCAGAATTAGCGGTTTGTGTTCCTTGTCCGCAGCCTTGATGAGTTTGAGACTGCTTTTCTTGGAAACCGCAATCGGAATGAGCACTCCCGGAAACACGACGTTGTTCCGGATAGGGAGTACTTCATAATACCTGTTGTTCTCAATTTTATAGTTATCTTCCATATTATCGTATATGCTATTTTACATAATCGCGATTAGGTTCGTATTTGGTACATTCCTTATATATACGTACATGCAATAAGTATGCCGCCGGATTTTCTCTGCCAATTTGTCAGTTTATCGGTTTAACAAAGATACAATGGCATTGGCATCCGCACGGGTGAAACCGTTTGCTAAAATGGTGACGCCGCCGTTTGTCTCAATCGTCACGTCGCAGAACAGCAGTCCGGCACTGCGGGAAACGGAGCCAATGGCCGAGAAACGAATGGTTGTCTCATCGTAGCCGATAAGTTGTTTTTTACGGTAAGTCACCATTTTTGCGTCATCATCGATGATGAGCTGATCCGGGAAAATGGCATTGCCGCCTGTTACACGGCTTGCTGAAAATGTATGTTTCATTGTTGTTCTCCTTTTATTTTTAATTCTTTCATCAATACCATCCGTACAAACACCGGAAACATTCCGTATATCACTTTCTCTGTCCGGCCTTCATTTAGGAACGCATCGCAGCCGCTCTGGAACTGCGCATTCCAGCGAGACCGCAATTCTGCATATCTCGGATGATTCTTATCCTTGATGATGACGCTGGCGGCGCGGCACACCTCACGCCAAATGTTCGCCTGTGCTTCTTCAGCCGCAGTCCTCGGACTGCGTTTGTAATCCCGCGTTTCTCGTTTGAAATACTCCTGAGGACCGCATTTAATCACTTTTCCACGATCATCTCGATATTTCTTGAAACGCATCTGAAAACCTGACTTTCCGGTCAGCTTTCCTCGCACACTCTCAATACCCGGACTTAGTTCTACAACTGCCATTTCCTTATTCTGTTATTATCCAATCTTTAGTTCTTATTTGGTTCTTTTTTAGTCCATTTTTGGTCCTTTTTTACCAATTCTTTAGTTCATCATCGTCCATTCACATAGCATACACTATATTATATACCCTCTTTTTACCTCAAAAAAGAACGGAATGATGAATAATTACGCTTCAGAGAATTGATCCTTCCCTACTCCGCAGATGGGGCAAACCCAATCTTCCGGAAGTTCGTTAAATGCCTTGCCTTCTGCGCTGGGGTCGTACTCGTACCCGCAAACGTCACAAATGTACTTTGCCATAATGATAATAATTTGAGGTGAATAAGTTAATTATAAATTATTTATATGTCTTGAAATCACCAAGACAGAATTCAATGCCTAACCTCGAGTCGGTCTGCCACTTCCCAATTTCCGCACCGGCACCGCCATCGGGAGCATATCTCCGATGGCAGGGGATGACATGATCCATCACAGGGTGATCCCAACAATTGGAGCGGAATTTGCTTCCCGGATAATATAGCTCTCCATTACAGATGACTACCTCCCTTTTCGATTTGTATTTCCCGTATTTACTCGTTCCCTCGTATTCCACTTCATATATCGTGTGAGCGGGATAGTCTCTTCTTTGCACTCCTAATGAATCTATGTCAAAATAATCCGCTACAATACTCCAAACTATAGGAAAATGGGCATTCGCAACATGATATACCGTATCATATGTTACTGCGTATTCCACATTAGTAACTACAGTATTAATCACTCTGCATGACAATGGATCAGAATCGTAACTGCTGATGTCCTTTAGTACTTTTTCTTCCGCTCTCCTTTGTTCCTCGCTTATGTTCCTACCACAGGACATAACTACAACGCATATCATTATAAGGGATGGTAAAATGAACTTATTCATAACAATATAATTTTAAATTGCACTATTTTGTTTGCCGCAATGGTTTATCAGGCTCTTCCTGTTACGCGACTGGCCGAAAAGGTGTGTTTCATGTGTTATCCTAATTTGTTTGCAAAGATACATGTTTTTTTTGGAATATGCAAATTTTTTAGGGGAATTTGTCAAAAATCATTTGTATTCAGGAAAATAAAAAGGTGAGGCACTGCCCCACCCTTACCTGATTAATCATGATGCTTGTCGTGATGCTTACCGTGTTTTTTGTCCTTAAAAGGCTTGCCGTCGAATTTGCCTTCGTGCTTGCCGCAACATGGTTTGGGTTCAAACGGTTCGCTGAAGATCAGCACCTTAGAGGCCTGGCGCGCACTGAGGAACTTGCGGAACGTGTCATAGTACTTGCTTTGCAGATCCGCTAAGTCTTTGGCGGCTTCGAAACGCTGTTTAGCCATTTTGTCCAATTCTGCGTCGGTGAGGGGCTTACCCGGTTCGAACTTAGCCGGTGCATTCTTTTGGAAGATATTGTCCAGTTTAGCAGCGTACTCGCGGTAGGTGACAGCAAACTGCTCCGCCTGTTTGTCGCTGAGCATGAGTTCGTTGGTCAGGCGTTTGATATCAAACTCCACCATCTCCTCCTGGCTGAATTTCTTAGATTCGAAACACTCTTTCTTTTGTTCTTGTGCGCTCATGTTAGCCACAAAGATGGCGCTAATCGCCAGAATAACAATCTTTTTCATACCATTTAGCTATTAAAAGTTACACATTCGAAAAAGAATAAACAAAGACCGTGCCAAAATAAAAAAGGGCGAGGTAATACCCCACCCTTCTGATTTGCTTGCGTGCTTATTCGTAGTCTAAAATCAAATATGAAATCACAAATACATCTCTGCCATATGTCTTGCTTCAGCTGCAAACTGCTCTCGTAATGACAGCGGTGCCAATATCTCTAACTCGCTTCCGTACGTGCGCAACTGTTGAATGAAATCCAATGTCGGCGCGATGTACCACTCAAATACGCACGGCTCAATTTCTTTCTGTGACCGATGCAAGGGCAATGAGCGTAGAAACTTTGCCGCCAGAGGTTGTAACCTCGCGCGGACGAACTCAGGCTTGTATTGCGGACCGCAGAAAACGCCGTAGAAGTTATGGAAATATGCTTGTGCGTCAAAGTTCTTCGGGCGCTTGAAATGGCAATCCATCAATTCTAAATGCTGCACGCGGTCGAGAGAATAGATACGCGGTTCCGCTTGGGGCGTTTTGCTCACGCCGTCTATCTCTTCTACCAACCCCAACATATACCAACGCTGCTTGAACACTTTCAAGCACAGCGGCGCAAAGAAGAAGATGTGCGGCGCTTCGGTGCTGTCAAAACGCAGGTGCGTCACGTGCAGCATCTTACTGTCACGGATGGCATCCACGATGGTTGTCAGGTATTCTGTACCGGCAGGAATAGGTTCGTACAGGATACAATCGCGCAACTCACGGCTGGCATCCAGCGACTGACTCATCGCAAACTGCGAGAGCAGCCATTGTTTGGTCTGGCTGTTACTATCGCTATCTTCGATGTAATAGACGCTCCCGTTGGCACGGTCACATTTTATCTCGATGTCGAAAAGCGACAGGATGTCGTTCTTGCACCGAAAGAACGTCCGTTCCGGGAATCGACTCTCATGGTTCTCGTTATAAGACGAACTGACCCATTTGCGGTCGATGTCCTCTTTCGTTATCTTCCCAGCACTGCGGATCGTATCCACCAGCCAGATATATCTGTTATATTGCGCTACTGCCATAAGGGGATTTTCTTTTTAAGTTGACGTATTTTGAATATTCCGGCAAAGAAATTTAACTGATTTAATTTCAGCCACATATACTAATTATGCAGTCAGATTTCTTTTCGATTTTTTTACACCACTCAATTGACTAAAGTGTATGATATGTTCTTGCTCGCGCCGTGTTGAGTGGTATGTCGGAATTTCCGACATACTGAATTCTTTATATAACAAGTATCTGAGTCTTTCTCGGAAATTGAGCAGTTGAGTTACGTATTTGTAATTGTTGTGCCATATAATTATTATTATCTCTAACTCTTTAATTCGTTCACTCCTTCACTCGTTAATTCCTTCATTCGTTATCCTTCCCACTCAATGCCTCGCAAGCACACCGGCAGTTTTTTTCCGTGTTCTTTATGATGTGCCACGCACTCACAACACTTTCCGTGACGAGGACAGTCTTTCGGACAAGGGCAATCAATATGGTTATGTGGACAGGGCATATTTTAGTTTGTTAATCTATGGGATTTCTAAAGATAACTTTTGCTTCAATTCATCCAATGCTTCCTCGTTAATACCTTTTTGATACCAATATGGTGTCTGTTTGAACTGTTTCCTTAGGATGTCCTCTCCTTTCGATTCGCTATAAACAAAACTTGAACACGGACATCCTTCTTGTTTTTTATAGAACCTACAAAGAAGCCCTTCTTTGCCTTTGGCATCTTTAACAATCTTACCTCTGGTACAAATATAAGGATTTCGGGCAACCTTACCTGTTTTATTAAGATGAATGGAATATAATAACACTTGTGCTTCTTGCGATATGGTAGCATCTGAGACAATTAATTCTCGTCTTGCGTCTATATCATAATGAATGCCTTCTGAACATGGGCTTGTTTCTTTCCTAATAAGTCCATCCTTCATTTTAAAATGAAGAAAGGTGTAGGCTGGGCTCGTTCGAATATACTTCTTGAAATTATGGAATCTTATCGGTTTTTCATAACTATTAGATTCAATTATTGGACGGTTAGCATCAGCTTCCGTCTGAATCTTAATTTCTATTATCCGTCCACCGTTTTTCTTTTTGTCTTCAGTACATTCATGAGTTACCCATACCTCAATGCAAGTCTGTGGGATGTCTGGATTTTGACTATTTGTCAGGATTAAATCTGCGATGTACTTCTTACGTCCACCCGGTATATCTTGATAGTAACCTTTTTCCTCAGTACACGTGTCGTAAAACTCCTTGAGATCTATTTGATATAGTCCCTCTTCTTCGCATTTAGGTAAACGGCATTGAGAAAAGACTTCGCATTTGGAGCGGTTTTTACATTGGCGTGAAGCTTCATATTGTACGTAGAATGTGTCGCTCTCTTCAAATCTGCGTTTTATTTGCGCTTTAGCATATTCGTGGAGATATTTATCAGGGTCGCATAGAGCGTCTTTCTCATGACGGAAATGAGACTCTTTTTTTGTACATAAGACCGGGAATAATTCCGCTCCACATCCATAACAATGATAGTGAGTGTGACGCCTGTTTTCTTGCGTCACTTCACCAATGAAAATGGGTTTTCCATTATCGTCTATGGCAAAAGGATATTTATGCGGAGTGATTATCATTCCATTGGTTTAATCATCTTCTCAACTCTTCCACCAACTCTTCCAAACTTACACAAACCTTTGTAAATAGTTTATACATCAATTCCGGTTCAAAACTATCTTTGTCAGGGATAAGCACAAACACTTTCTTTCCTTGACCGGCAAACCAACCTGCCTCGGTGTGTGCAGAACGACCACACGGCAAAACCAACACACAAGCGTCACAAGATTGCATAGCCTCAATATCATTTTTGAACTGCCGTTCTGCAAGTGGGTGTGAAAGGTTGGCTTGATATTCAGCAGGCGACCAATCTGCGCAATGCTCATCTACATCCGTCCAATGAAATCCCGGGTCTCCTGATGGTGGATTACGAAAGTCGTACACATCATGCCCTGCATCACGCAAAGCAGACACCACTTCGGGATAATATGTATTCCTCCAAGAGGATGCTACGTAGATTTTATGAATTTTTTTACGCTTATGCGGAATAAATTCTATAGTCCAACCTGTAGAAAATTTTGCAGGTTTACCATTTTCGACATTCTCCATAAACTTAAATAATCCTGCAAGCAAGAATAAGAGTCCAGCCGCTTCCCATACACTTTTATGTACGTGCCAATATGGTTGGATAAATAGGCTGGCTATAATCATAAATATAGCAACACCTATTAATAGCCATCTCATTAACTTATAGATGGAGAAATCTTTCATATATATTATTTATCCTCTATGGCTAATAGCGTAGTATCACGGTAGGTGTGGAAGATATTCGGTTGGATAGGCTTGTAGTCCTTAAATTGGTGAATGAGTTCCAAGTCAAACACAAGACGCGGTTCTTTATCTTTACTTGACGGATGAACTTCAGCCTTCGTACCTATACGCGCGATATTGATGAGATACAAGTCCTTTACACCTTTGCCCTTGATGTACGGCATAAAGTAGAAGAGTTTATTTAGCGCGATAGTGGACGGGAAGTTTTTAGTCTTGCCAGTATAGTATATCTTTGTAGGTACACCATCCAAGAAATAGTCTTCGTTGTCTTCCTTGACCATGCCGATTAGCACATGCTTCATCGGGTCTAAACCAACCGTCTTTTTAGGAGCGGTATAGATAACTTTCTCGTCTTCATGTTCGAACAAAGAGAGTTCCAGTTTCGGCTGGTGGTCACGCTGCATTTCTATCGGGTGCGTAGAAAGCGGCTCCTCATCATAGATGAAGCGATACAGCGATTTGCCTACCTCTCTAACGATACCACAAACGAGTGCGTTGCCCATTAAGAATGCGCGACGACCATCGGACACATCTGCGTGAAGTGTTTGGTTGTCCGGGAACATATTCAGACGCTCCAACTCAATCGGAATCAAACGGCGATAGCGACCGCTGCGTGTTTGGATGACATGTTTGAAACGCGATGGAGCCGTACCACCTTCACCTGTAATCATGGTGCGAGACGGACGGTCTAACGGATCTGGGAATGCCATACCTCCTTCGGAGAAATCATATTCGAAGCCCTCTTTGCTGACGCGGTGAATCTTCTTTGCGCCTTTCTCGTATTGCCATTTCGGCAACTCTTCATCAGAGATAAAGAACTCTTCCGGCACGAACTCTTCGTCCACAATAATATCGCCTAAAAGTTGGCACGGTCCTTCATAATGAGGGATAGCATCAACCGTATAAACGTGGCGATTTATCATGATTCCGGCGTTTCCGAACGGAGTATCCTTCTTGTCTTTATTGAAATTATCGGAAACCTCTTTGATAGTTCCTTCGATGTCGAAGACGGACTCTGTGCGGTATTTCTGCTCAAACGGGAAAGCCTTTGCCAACACACCGTCAAAGAGCACCCAGTCGCGGTCGTTCTGCACCTTATTGGCAACAACACTTCCGTTCTTATAGGCGACGATGTACGTGCGGCGACGACGTTGCGGCATTCCGTAGTCGGCAGCATTGATGATACGCCACTCAACCGTATAGCCGAGGTCTGCCAACGATGCAAGGATGATGGCAAAGTCACGTCCGCGTTGTGTGGCCGGTGAGTTGATGATACGATCTACGTTCTCCAAGAAGAGGTAGTTCGGACGGTTCTCGCCTTTCTCGTTGATGATACGATAAATCTGCCACCAGAGCACGCCTTTCTTGCCTTCGATACCACCAGACTTGCTCAGCGTCGAAGCGACCGAATAATCTTGGCATGGGAAACCGCCAACCAACAAATCATGGTGGGGAATATCGGTTGTCTTTACAAGATTGATGTCTTGATTGCTGTGTCCCTCTTTGCCGAAACGTGCCTGATAGATGATGGAAGCGTCCTGATGTTGCGTCGATGGCTCCCACTGATTATTCCATACCGTTTTGTACGCATCAGACGCACCTTCCAAGCCTACGCGGAAGCCTCCGACACCGGCAAATAACTCTACTACTTTTATTTCTTTATTCATTGTTTTTTTAATTTTCTCTTACAATTTGACGAACATAATCGTTGTTGAACCAATAACAGAACTTCTTGCATTTCCCACCGTTCGGGTTGCCTGTTAAATCATGACTATCTCTTGCTTTTGGACGAACGTGGAATTTCTTATTGTCGCCTGCTTTCCAGAAATACTGATGGTCAATATGATTTGCTAATATATTCTCGCGAATGTGTTCCCAGTATTCCTCCGCACTAACAAGGTCTTGTTGTGGCATCGTCCAGAAGAAGACATTATCTAAGACATAATCTCCTTTGTCCTTTGTTTGCTCCTTAAACACTATGAATAAGAAACGACTGGAGAAAATTTCATACAAGCGGGATTCGAACCAGTTGTCATTATCGTACACTTCCTGATAGTCTATATTTTCAAAAGGCATAGCTTCTTTTATGATACCACTCTTTTGAACACGTACAACTTTCATCATCATTCCCGCTTTAAGGAATTCATCTGACTTGTTGACGTTGAAATGCTCTTTCTTAGAAGCTATCGCCGAGGCTATCATAGCAAATAAGTTCTTTGGCTTTTTAGAGATGTCCACATTGAACTTTTTCGCTAGTTGAATGTATGGCTTACCCATATAAGGTCTAAAGCGGGAAAGTACTACATCTTCAAACGATTGTGTTTTGAGTTCGCGTACTGAAACCAGACTGGACACCTCAGGACGCACAGTATTCAGATGATTCTTACCTGTCTTAATCGCCCAGTCAAGGATGGTACGCATATATGCGGGCTTAAGACTAAATGCGCGACCAGGGGCAAGAATATTGCTATTCGGTTGTTCACGAAGAGCGTCGCCTTTTTGCCCCTTCCGACAAGCACCAAGGTAAAGTGTATCTCCTTCGGATAGTTCGTGTGCCTTACCGGCTTTTATCTTGTTGATGATAGTCTCGTAATCATTCCTAATAATCTCCAAATCCTTAGCAGGGAAGCGCCAGAGAATTGAAATCAAGAACTCCAAATCCAACTTGTCAGCACCCTGGACATGAAGATAGAAGAGCAGCAACATCAACTGACATTTAAGGTAGAAATGCGAGTGCTCAAAGTCCTCGTTCACTACCTCTATGTAGTTAATCATGTTGCAGACCAAACGCTCCTTGATAAGCAGTTGCTCCTTATTACCTTTCTTAAGCGGTGTACATTTTAACTCCATGCCAGCCTCTGCAAAATCGGCTTCCGGTCGGCTATTGTTCTCCATCAGGAAATAGAGTTCCTCGACCATCTGACCGAGCGAACCTTTGCCACCGCCTTGTTCGATGTAGTCCACAGGAGCAAACTCACGGAGCGTGTGCCCTAACAAGCCCGCACTATATTGCCAAATACTTTCGGCGGACGTTTTGTCGTAAGGAAGTTTGTCTATCATTGTGATATTATTATTTTTTCTGTCCACTAATTATAATATCCGGTTTATAGTAACGACCATTCCACTTTATGTAACAACTGTTTTTTTCTTTGTCAGATTCTACGACAACCCAAGCATTGTCATTCATGCTATTTTCATATTCAGAAACAGATACTACATTTTGATTGTTCAGTGTTGCATATCTTTTCTTTGATGATATTTGACATTCTTCTAATACAAAATCTATTTGAACGGGTATTCTTAAATAATCAATTTCATATTTAATGCCATTCACATCTTCAATATATATCTGTGGATTAGGTGTAATCTTCGCCACCATTATCAAAGGCTTTTTCCCCTCCTCCATATACTTAGCGGCTAACTCACAAATAAGTTGTGTGTTATATAAAGCCTTGAATATTTCTAACGCAAGTTGAACCTCTTCATTGTTGGTTGTGTATTTAAATTTAGCGTCTGGCGCAAAATGCACATTTGTTATATTAAGTATTGTGTGGAGTTCTACTGCATTCAATATCGGATTAG
>Ga0265301_10000212_pt1 | contig 93384 bp, 61 predicted proteins | sample AusTroGonzalo_MG_2_FD_193488 | JGI IMG/M metagenome (GOLD analysis project Ga0265301, IMG submission 193488) | Bovine rumen microbial communities from tropical cattle in Woodstock, Queensland, Australia - Gonzalo_04 | ecosystem: Host-associated > Mammals > Digestive system > Stomach > Rumen ... | reverse complement strand
TCCTCAACCGCGTCGACGATGTGGTGATGTTCAACGCCTTGGAAAAGAAAGACATTCACAAGATCATCGAAATCGAAATCCGTCAGGTGGTCAAACGCGTCGAAGAGATGGGCTACAAGATCGAACTCACCGAGAAGGCAATGGACTTCATCTCCGAGAAAGGATGGGACGAACAGTATGGCGCCCGACCGCTGAAACGCGCCGTCCAGAAATATGTGGAAGACGTGTTGGCCGAAGCCATCATCTCCACCGAGTTGCACATCGGCGACACCATCAGCATCGACTTGGCCGAAAACGGAGAAGAGACCATCGTCAACATCATACCGAACGAGCAGAAAGTCCTTGAAGAAGCGCATGTCTGATGAATTACGACTTCAAGAAACATATTAGCAGCAAAATCTTTAAGGTGATCGCCTACGCTTCGCACGAGTTGGGCTACAAGACCTATGTCATCGGCGGCTATGTGCGCGACATCCTACTGCGCCGTCCCTCGAACGACATCGACGTGGTGACGGTCGGCAGCGGCATCACCTTAGCCAAGAAAGTCGCCTCCCTTCTACCTGGCCACAAGGAAGCCAAGTACTACGGCGCCTTCGGCACTGCCATGATCCGCTTCGATGGCATGGAAGTGGAGTTTGTGGGCGCGAGGAAAGAGTCATACGACCGCAACAGCCGCAAGCCTGTGGTGGAGAATGGCACCCTCGAGGATGACATCAGCCGCCGCGACTTCACCATCAACGCCATGGCCATCAGCCTCAACCCCGAGGACTTTGGCGCCCTCATCGACCGCTACAACGGCATGGCCGACATGGAGGAGCTGCTGCTCCGCACGCCGCTCGACCCCGACATCACCTACTCCGACGACCCGTTGCGTATGATGCGTGCCATCAGGTTCGCCTCGCAGTTGAAGTTCTACATCGAGTCGGAGTCGTTCGAGGCCATCCGACGCAACGCCCATCGCATCAAAATCGTCTCGATGGAGCGTGTCACCGAGGAACTGAACAAGATCATCCTATCGCTCAAGCCCTCCATCGGCTTCAAGCTGCTCGACGAAAGCGGTCTGCTGAAGCTCATCTTCCCGCAGCTGGCACAGCTGAAAGGCGTCGAAGTCGTCCAAGGCCGAGGCCACAAGGACAACTTCCTGCACACCCTTCAGGTCCTCGACCAGGTGGCCGTGATGAGCAACGATCTCTGGCTGCGTTGGGCGGCCTTGCTGCACGACATCGCCAAGCCCCAGACCAAACGCTGGGAGGACGGCACGGGCTGGACCTTCCACGGCCACGAGTTCAAAGGCTCCAAGATGGTGCCCAAGATCTTCGCCGCCATGAAGCTGCCCCTAAACGAGAAAATGAAATATGTGGAGAAGCTTGTGCAACTCCACATGCGCCCCATCATCCTCGCCGAGGACATCGTCACCGACTCGGCCGTACGCCGTCTCCTCTTCGAGGCTGGTGACGACATCGACGACCTGATGTTACTCTGCCACGCCGACATCACCTCGAAGAACGAGGAAAAGGTGAAGAAGTTCCACCACAACTTCGAGATTGTGCAAGAGAAGCTGAAGGAAATCGAGGCCAAGGACCACCTGCGCAACTGGCAGCCACCCATCGACGGCAATGCCATCATGGAAACCTTTGGCATCCCCGAGGGACGTGAAGTCGGCGTCATCAAGAATGCCATCCGCGAAGCCATCTTGGACGGTGTCATCGGCAACAACTTCGCCGAGGCGTATGCCTTCATGAAGGAAGAAGGCCAAAAGCTCGGTCTCAGCGTGGTGAAGGAAATCCAAGAACCTATCGTGGTTGCCAACAACGGACCTGTTCCGAATAAACTATGAAAACCCTCATCGTCATAGCGGGCCCTACAGCCTCCGGCAAGACAGCTTTTGCCATTAAGATGGCCAAGGCTTTGAACACCGTCATCCTCTCCGCCGACAGTCGTCAGTTTTACAAGGAGATGAGCATCGGAACGGCGGCACCAACAGAAGAAGAGTTGAGCCAAGCCAAGCATTACTTCGTGCACCACATCAGCATCGAGGACAAATACGACGTCGCCGACTACGAGCGTGATGCCATGCAATTGTTAGACGAACTCTTCAAGACGCACGATGCCGTTATCATGACTGGTGGTTCGGGGCTTTTCATCGATGCCGTGTGCAATGGCATAGACGAAATGCCCGACGTGATTACTGAGACTAGGACAAAGGTTGAAGATTTGCTCAAAACAGGCGGTCTGAAAGCCTTGCAAGACGAAGTACAGAGGCTTGACCCCGAGTATTATGCCATTGTAGACCAGCAGAATCCACGCAGGCTGCAAAGGGCTTTGGAGGTGTGCTATCAAACGGGAAAGACCTTCACCTCTTTCCGCAGTGGCCATGTCGTGCAACGCGACTTCGACATCAGGAAATACGCCCTGCTGTGGGACCGCGACGCCCTCATCAAACGCATCGACAAGCGGGTTGACCTGATGATGAAGCAAGGACTCCTTGAAGAAGCCAAAGTGCTTTATCCCAAGCGGCATCTTAACGCCTTGAACACGGTAGGCTACAAGGAATTGTTTGCCTATTTTGACGGAGATTGCACCCTCAAGGAAGCCGTGGAGCAAATCAAGATTCACACACGGCAATATGCCAAGCGGCAGATGACTTGGTTGAGAAAAGAAACGACTTATCAATGGATTATGCCGGAAGACTTTGATAGTACCGTATCAACCCTTCGGCAGGAGTTTGCATGATTTCACCCAGCATGAAGCCGTCATCGGCGAGGCATTCCCTCAAGATGTTTTTGAAATGATAGGCCACTGAGCCTATAAAACTGATTTTCATTTCCTTACATCCTTCAAAACGCAAAACAAAAGCCTCAATAAAGGCCTTAAAGCAGCCTTTCACGAGGTCGTGGATGAAAGGCTCATTTTGATGCTCACCTGCAAACTTCGCGAACGAGGCCAAGTACTTGGAAGGCTGCTCATCATGGTACAATCGTTGGATGAAATCCTTCAATTCCAGACGATATGTCGCATCAAATTGCTGCCGCAGTTCCTCAGGCATGAATCCGTAGAAATACGCCCTCACCACTTCCCTGCCGATGTGCATGCCGCTACCTTCGTCACCGACGAGATAGCCCAAGGAAACGGCTTTTTCAACGATGTCAATGCCATCATAAACGCAAGAGTTTGAACCTGTTCCTAGGATACAGGCGATGCCCTTATCGTGGCCCAAAACGGCGTGACATACGGCCATCAGGTCGTGGGTGACATAAATTTTGGCATCAGAAAAATGGTTTTGGAACACCTCTTTGACGATTTGGCAATTTTGTTCGTTGCCGCAACCCGTACCGTAATAATGGACGGATTGGATTTCGTCGGGCAGAGAAGCACTTTGGCAGGTCTCTATCAGGTCCTGACGGTCGGAATAATTCGGGTTAAAGCCCTTGGTCACAAAGTGGGCTTTGACCTCAGTACCTTCCATGAGAATCCATCCCATTTTGGTCGAACCGGCATCGATGATGAGTCGCATGACAAATTATTTTCCGCAAAAATAAAGAAAAACGCGCAAAACCAAGAGTTTTTATTAGTTTTGCAGCCCATTATTTACAAAACCTGACTAGAATGAGAAAATGGCGCATTGAAGACTCCGAGGACCTTTACAATGTGAAAGGCTGGGGTGGGAATTATTTCTCCATCAACGAAAAGGGCCACATGGTCGTGACACCCAAGGAAGGCTGTGCCTCCGTCGACTTGCCAGAATTGGTTGACGAATTGTCGCTGAGGGACGTCTCGGCCCCTATGCTGTTACGTTTCCCCGACATCCTTGACGACCGCATCACCAAAATCGACTCCTGTTTCAAGGAGGCAGCGAAGGAATATGAATACAAGGGTCAGAACACCGTTGTGTTGCCCATCAAGGTGAACCAGATGCGCCCAGTGGTCGAAGAGATCGTCAGCCACGGCAAGAAGTTCAACATCGGTCTTGAAGCCGGCTCCAAGCCTGAGCTTCATGCCATCATCGCCCTTGGCACAGACTCCGACTCCTTGATTATCTGCAACGGCTACAAAGATGAGGAGTTCATCGAACTGGCCTTGCTTGCCCAGAAGATGGGTCGTAAGATCATCATCGTCATCGAGAAGCTGAATGAGCTGAAGACGACTGCCAAAATCGCCAAACGGCTGAAGGTGACACCCAACCTGGGTGTGCGCATCAAATTGGCCAGCTCGGGTGCAGGCAAATGGGAGGAATCGGGCGGCGACGGCAGCAAGTTCGGACTCAACTCGTCGGAATTGCTCGAAGCCTTGGACTTCCTCGAGGAGCACGACATGAAAGACTGCCTGAAACTCGTACACTACCACATCGGCAGCCAGGTCAGCAAGATCAAGAAAATCAACGTGGCCCTGCGTGAGGCGGCACAGTTCTATGTGCAGCTTTACAAGATGGGCTACAAAATCGAATACGTCGACATGGGTGGCGGCCTCGGCGTTGACTACGACGGCACCAGCTCGAGCAGTCCCAGTTCGGTCAACTACAGCATCCAAGAATACGCCAACAATGCCATCTACACCCTCGTAGATGCCTGCGACAAGAACGAACTGCCCCACCCCAACGTCATCTGCGAGTCGGGTCGTGCCCTGACCGCCCACCACTCCGTGCTCATCTTCGAAGTGCTGGAGAAGACCTCGTTGCCCGAATGGGACGACAACGAAGAGCCTGAAGAAGACGACCACGAACTCATCAAGGAGCTGTACGATTCTTGGGATGAGCTCACCAAGAACTCTTCTTTGGAGATCTGGCACGACGCCCAGGAGATCCGCGAAGAGGCCCTCAACCTGTTCAGCCTCGGTCTGCTCGACCTCAAGTCGCGCGCCAAGATCGAACGTCTGTTCTGGAGCATCGCCCGCGAGGTGAACCACATTGCCAACAGTCTGAAGCGCGTACCCGAGGACTTCACCTCGCTGCCGAAGCTCTTGGCCGACAAATACTTCTGCAATTTCTCGTTGTTCCAGTCGCTGCCCGACCTGTGGAGCATCGACCAGCTCTTCCCCATCATCCCCATCCAACGCCTCGACGAGAATCCAACCCACCTGGCCACGCTACAGGATATCACCTGCGACAGCGACGGTAAGATCACCAATTTCGTCGCCAAATCGACGCAGCACACCATCCCGCTGCACAGTTTCGCCGACAAGGAGCATTATTATATAGGTGTGTTCCTCGTTGGCGCCTACCAGGAAATCTTGGGCGACCTGCACAACCTGTTTGGCGACACCAACGCCGTGCACGTCTCGGTGGACGAAAAAGGCTACTACATCGACCAGATCATCGATGGTGAGACCGTCGCCGACGTGCTCGAGTATGTGCAATACAGCCCGAAGAAACTCGTCCGCACGGTGGAGACCTGGGTCACCAAGTGCGTGAAGGAAGGCAAAATCACCGTGGAGGAAGGAAAGGAGTTCCTTTCCAACTACCGATCAGGACTTTACGGATACACTTACTTAGAATAAAAAAGAGCCGCAAACGCGGCTCTTTTTTTTCATCAGGCGAACATCTTGTCGATGACCTCCTTGTACTTGGCAATGATGATTTTGCGCTTGGCTTTCAACGTCGGTGTGAGGAGGCCGTTGGCGATGCTCCACTCGTCGGCGAGCAGCACGTGCTTCTTGATCTTCTCGGTCTCGCCCAAGCCCTTGTTCAACTCGTTGACTTCCTTGGCGAAACGCTTCAACACGTCGGGATTCTGTATCATCTCCTCGTTGGTGGTGTAGGGGATCTTCTCCTCGGCACACCATGCCTTCAGGTCGGCGAAGCTCGGGATGATGAGCGCGCCCGCGAACTTCTGGTTCTCGCCCACCACAAGGATGTTCTCGATGAGCTTGGAGGCGCAGAACTTGGCTTCGATGACGTCGGGGTTGATGTACTTGCCGCCCGAGGTCTTGAACAGACTCTTAATGCGGCCCGTGATGCGCAGACGGTTGTATTGGTCGATCTCACCCATGTCGCCCGTGTGGAACCAACCCTCTTCGTCGATGACCTCCTTGGTCAGTTCAGGTTGTTTGTAATAGCCCATCATCACATTGTGGCCACGGCAGATGATTTCTCCATTTTCGGCAATCTTGACCTCGGTGCCAGGCAGCGGCTGGCCCACATAGCCCACTTCGCGACCGTGCGGGTTGCGGTTGCTGACGGAAATGACGGGTGAAGTCTCGGTAAGTCCATAGCCTTCGAACACGGGCATCTTGATGGCCGAGAAGAAACCTGCTATCTTCTGTGAGATGGCGGCGGCACCAGACACGATGATGTCGAAGTTCTCGGCGCCGATGTTAGCACGTATCTTGCTATAGACCAATTTGTCGGCAATGGCCAACTTCTTGTCATAGAACCAATTGCGGTTGACAGCATCGATCTTGTAACGCTCGCCAAGGTGCAAAGCCCAGAAGAAGATGACTCTGGCGATGCCCTTCTGCTTCTTGCCCGACTGGTAGATGGCGTCGTAGAAGCGTTCAAGCACACGCGGCACGGCGCACATCATCGTAGGATGGATGTCGCGCATGTCGCTAGCGATCGTACCCAGGCTCTCGGCATAGTAAATCGACATGCCGCGATACTGGTAGCAGTAGTTCAATGCACGCTCATAAGCATGGCATACAGGCAGGAAGCTGAAGGCCTTGTTGGAGGTGTCGCTGATGGTGTAATGGAAATTCGGGAACTGGTTCATCAAGTTGTGGTGCGAGAGCATCACGCCCTTGGGCGTACCGGTGGTACCCGAGGTATAGATGATGGTGGCGCATTCCATCTCGTCGACGGCTGCCTTGCGGGCTGCCAACTCCTCGACATGGGGATGGTCCTTGCCGAGTTGAAGCAGTTGGTCGAAATAAGGGTATTTCTCGCGGTCGACCATGGTGTAGACAAACTTCACGTTAGGTGCATCGGGAAGAATGTTGGTCACCTTATTCATCACAGAGAGGCCATCGATGATGACCATCTTGGCATCGCAGTCGTGCAAGATGTAACGGTAGTCTTCCTCACTGATGGTGGGATAAACCGGCACGGTGATGGCGCCCACCTGACAAATGGCCATGTCGAGCATGTTCCATTCGGGGCGGTTGGTGAGAATCATGGCAACCTTGTCGCCTTTCTCAATGCCCAACTCGATAAGGGCATAACTCAATAGATTTGCGTGTTCCTGGTAAGACAGAGCGCTATAATTGACCCATTGTCCATTCTTCTTTCCAGCAAGGGCCACCTGCTGCTCGGGATGCTTCTCCACATAATTGTCGAGAAGATCAAAGACTCTTTTTATTTCCATATAGTAGAGATTTCTCGTTTTCTGAGGCACAAAGATATGAAAAAACTATATAGAATCGTTTTTTTAGCTTTTTTTCTTTTTTCTGGCTTTCTTTAGCAAATAGGCTGATCCCATCCCCACTAGCAGCAGCCAGCCGTCGCCCAAAGGAAGATACTGGTCGTAGTCGCCACCTTGGTAAGGCGTCACCAACTCGAACTCCTGATAACCGGTACGCATATTCCCTTCAAACTCATCGTCCATGATAAGTATTTGGGCCTTAGAAGACACCGAAACCAACAGCGTCAACGTCACCAAAACCATTGCAATCTTTCTGTTCATTCTCTTCATCTCCTTCCCTCCTTATCTAGTTACAATGATTTTTTGAACCTTGGTGCCTTCGGCATTGGTCAATCGCAAAAGATACACTCCGCAAGCCACCTGTGGTAGTCCTACCCTATTCTGTCCACCACTCAGGCGGTTGCTCCACAACACGCGACCATGCATGTCGATGAAATCAAGCATGCCGTCGCCCGTGACCACCCACTCGGAGCCGTCGAAGAAGACGAAGTTGTCGTCATCATCTTCATGTTCTTCCACGTCGGTGACGCTGAAGGTGATATAGAAGCGCGAGGGATAGTCGCCCACATGGCCTTGGAAGGTGTAGCTTTCGTTCTCTATCATGTCGTAGCGGACGCCCGTCATGTTATCGACGAGGAACAAGCTGTGGAAGTCGCCGTTGGCGGTGTTCCACTTGATGGTGAACACATCGTCTTCCTTGGCCTCGAACCACAATGGCACGCGCTCTATTCCGGCCTTGGCGAAGAGTGCGGCATAGTGTGTGTCGTCATGCTGGGCATAGAATACTCCGTTGCCCATGCGCAACTCCTTCATCTTGCGTGCGCCTCCCCATTCAGGACGCTCAAACTCGATAACGGTGATATCGTGGCAGCCGTTTTCGCTGCTCAGGAAGAGGTTGACCAATGGATAGTTGGGCCTATCGTCGTCCCCTCCCCTGAAATGTCCGTTGTTCTCGGCATCAGTGCCCAAAACCGTTCTGGTCACTGTCATGTCTTCAGTGAAGGTCACGGAATGGTTGTTTTCGCTTGCCAGCACATAGAAGCCTTGATGCGGATGCAGGTAACGGCCAGCGTAGGCACCACCACTCGAGCCTTGACTCGGATAATAGAGGAAGGAACTCTCAGGGAAGCCACTGTAACCGTCGGCATCATACACCACATAGAAGTAATTGCTGTTGTATTGTCCCAAAGCGGCTCCGTTGTCTTTCACAAACTCCTCAAAGTCGAGATAGGCGTGATAGGGATTGCCGATGAGGTTCCACCCCGCCAGGTTCTGGCCCTGTTTGGTCAATGCGATACTGATATTGTTGCCTGCATTGAGTCTGCCATGGCTCTGCATGAAGGTGGTGTCGCAAATGGCAGCCATGTAGCCGCGGCCAACGATGAGGCTGCTCTCGTTGACATTGGGGGTAGCATTGGCAACAGGTACGTAATCGAGATGGTCGTGGAGGCCCGTGTTGGAATTCGGGTCGCTGTGCCAGTGGTTCGGGCCGTTACGCTTGAAGTTAATCCAATGGTACTGCGGCTCGTTCCAGGTGTAAAGGTCCATGCCATAAGGATAACGGTAAACGCCTGAGGTGGGACATTCGTCGGAGCCGACGATAAAGAGGTTGTCGTTACGCGTGATGACATCCGTATTCACCTGGGTCGGGAAATAGCAGTCAGTGGCTTGGTTATTGGCCGCAAAGGTTTTCATCCAATAACGATTGTTGCCCGAAGCGTTATTGTTGAGCCAACTAAACTCGGTCTCAAGGTCGACCCATGGGTTGTTGTAATACCGTCCATTATCGTAGTCGCCACCATTATATAGTCCCGCCTCGTTATGGGTTCCATAATCGAAGCCCAGAGGGGCGTTGCTGAGTGGCGAAGAGAACATGTGCCAGTCGCGAGGCAAGGGATAGGGTCCCATGCCTATCTCGCCAAGACCGAAGTTGACGCCGATTGACGAGGAGCCGACACCGTTGACATGGGAGTTGTCAAAGCTGATGCCCACATAGGTATTGTTGAAGCTACCCAAACTGCCAGGATGCATAATGGCCGCATGCTCATAGATGCTGACCTTGTTGGCATTGACCGTCGCGGTAGAAAGGTCTTCATCGACATCGCCATACACAAAGATATTTTCTGCACGAGCCAACATGCTGCCAAACTGATGGCCTGCCCCGTCACGTACCTCACCACCATATTGCAGGGCGTGACCGTTGTTGTAGGTGGCCAAGCTGCGGAAGTCGCCGTTACCCTCGAGGCCCGTAGCGCCGTTGCAGAGCTGCAATACTGGCAAGTCACCATTGATTTCATCAAGTCCCGGACGCGACCAGTATGAATAAATGTTGCCGCTGTTGTTATTCCGAACCCATTCATTCAGTTTCTTGAACAATGCGACTTTTTGGCTACCCATGGTCACGGTATTGTCGTAGTACATATAGCCGAGGTTGTCGGCATCCATGGTCGGGGTGAATCTTGCACAATCGGCCAACGTCATTTCGGGATTGCAATAGGAATAGCTTCCACCGTTGAAAGCATAGCTGTAACGGATGCTGGTAGCCTCTTCCCTATGGGCGACAAACAGCGAGAACTTGGGCAGAGTAGTATTGTCGTAAAGGTTCACATAGCAGTTGGCCATGACCAGATTGGTGCTCATACCCACCAAACCACCCGCACCATGGGTAGTATTGGCGCCATTGTTCAGCATGATGAACTTGGCATTGACAAAGGAGTTCCTAATTGTCGGGGCTTTGACTGCCGAGGTACCTACCGAGGTGTAGCTATAGCTCTCCGTGATTCCCACCAGGCCACCCACCACATAGTATTGGTCGAAGGTGATGTCGGGCATAGCCATAGAGGAATAGATATCACCGCCCTTCATCTTACCCACCAAACCACCCGTAGCCACCTCGGAACTTATCATGGGGCAAACGATCTGAAGGGCTGCCTCGCTATTCGATATCACGGCATTCTGGCCCTGCATCTTTCCCATCAGTCCACCAATGTTGGCCGTGCCCAAAGGACGAATGAGTCCGCTGACCACAAAGGTGCGGTTGACAGTGCCATTGACGCCCATGCCAAACAAGCCGTAGTCGGTGTATTGGTAGCGCAGGTCGCCGGTTCCGATGTAGTCGATATCGAGATCCGTGATAAGGTGACCTTGACCATCATAAGTGCCTGAGAAGGCCCCTGTCGTGGTCTTGTCGGCGCCGATGGGCACCCAGACATACTGCTGCAGGTTGATATCGGCGGTTTGGGTAATGGTGCCCACGCTTGAAAGGCTTGTGGCCGTCTGTCCGTTCAAGCCGTTGACCAGGCTGGCGAGCCAGGCCAAGTCTTCGGCTGAATTGATGTTGTTGTAGGCAAAGCCTGAGGGCGCTGTCCTCACCACATTGGCCCAAGTCCAGCCAAAGAACACAGTATTGGCAGGCGTGAGGGCGGGTGTATTAGCACTCACATAATCAGGGATGGTAGAGGAATAATAGCTCGTCCGCTGACCATGGTCGGCGCCTTCCCTATAGAAGAACCAATCCAGGTCGTCGTAGAAGGTGTTGTGGTTCCAAGCATTTTGTGCATCGGTAGCGTTCGAAGCAACCGCCACAGGCGAGAAGGTGTTGGATGTGTATCTAGCAGCCGTGTTCCTGATTGGGTTGGTGACACCGATTTCAGTACCCGAAGCCAAGGGGCCAGTGATATTGAGGTACTTGGTGAAAGATGGCAGATACACATTGCTCTCAATAGGCGTTCCGTCGTTGTTTTGGAGGTTGTCAATAATGGTCACCAAGCCAGCCACATTGACCGTTGCACCCGCATCCACAAACAAGGCTCCGCCGTGATGGACATTGGCTACGGGGACATAGTCGGGATTGGTAAACCACACCTGTCCGTCGGTATTGTTGTAACCGCGCATCAACCGGGTGCCTCCGTTCAAAGTTAGGTTGGCACTCGACTTGGTGACCACCAAAGGCTCTGTCACTGATGAAGCGTTGAACGTGGTCGGGATGGTATAATACTCATTGTCAAAACCGCTATGGCCATACAGGCCGTCGACGAGCACATTGTTCATGGTAAGCGGATAGTTCGCCTCAGCCAACAGCATATCCGCATAATTCGGACCCGGGTCAGTAGCAGTATTTGAACTTAACTGGTGACCACCAGGATAACGGAACAGCCTCAAAGGTGTATTATCATCGTAGTTGAGGTTATGGGCAGCCGTAAATCCCGTCTCGAGTTTTGAGTTCACATGACCCACCACATAGACAATGTCCTCGGCTTGGTTAAACGACACCAGCGTACCATCCAACTCATGGGCACCATCATAGATGCCATTCGTCGCAGTAATGGTCATCTTAGGCATGTTGGGGTAACGGCCGCGACCATTATCCATGTTGTCCACTCCCAAGCCACCTGTCTCCCTACCGTCGACATACCAGCGACCACCTTTCATTTTGGGAATGACCCACAAACGGTATTCACAATTGACCGTCCTCGAAGCCTCGATGACATTGGTGTAGGGATACTGTTTCGTTTGCGTAAAGGGGTTGCCGCCGTCATCGCCTTCGTACTGATAGCCGTCGCTGACTTGCGTATGGAAATTATTGGTAGGCACATAACTCAAGAAACCGCCATCATCCTTGTTCAGTTCGTCGCCTGCCAGCAGCCCATGCACGTTCTTCACAGTGAGTTTCGGACGGGCGTAGGCGAAGCTCTCCACGCCATAAGGCTCGAAGAAATCGGCCCTCATACGGAAGAAGCCTTGAAGCTCGCCATATTCAAGGTTGCTTCCATTGTGGGAACGCACCCAGAGCCTCGAATCGGCATTGAAGAGAATAACATTCTCTTGTGCGCGTGTCAACGCAACGGCTGAACCAGGATTGGCCACAAGGTCGTTGTGACGATACAGCTGCGCCGTTTCCGGGGTGTTACCCTTAAGGGCAATCCAGTCCCATGGAAGCATGTACAACACGCCTTGGTCATAGATGGATCCCGAGGTCAGATAGCAGCTGTGTATGGCATGGATGGAGTCCATATGAGCTGGAGCATCGGTGCCGCCCAATACAATACTGCTGGCATTGCTCACATACATGGTTTCGTCAACCTTCAACACGGCATAATTGCCATTGGCCATGCCGGTGATGTCAGCTGAGCCAGCCAGGTTGATGTTCGCATTGTCGAGGGCGACCAAGCCACAACGCTGTATCGTAGTAAAGGTGCGCGTGGCAGAAACTAGCTCACCGTTAGCTTGTGTGTTTCGAATGCCGTAATTCCTGACCATCACCTCACGGCCCAAAGCACCCGACTCACAGTGGGTACCGCTGCCGTAAAGGCCGCCGGCGATGTTCATATAAGGAAGCAAAGTGGCATTGGTTTGGTCGTGTTCCGTGTCATAGCCCGTGCCGTCGATAAAGGTGACGGCATAGCCCGTGATGTCGAAGTTGTTCCAACGGTCGTGTTGTGGGTCACTGCCGTAGTGGTCGGATCCACAATACACCGAACCGCCTATGACGATGGGCGCTGCCGTAGGCACACCGCTGACATTGAAGAAGACATTCTCAGGGCTATGAGGCGTGGCAAGGCCTCCGCTAACGGTGAAGATGGCATTGGTACCGATGTTAACCATGACTGTGCCATTCACCGTACCCATGTGGCCTGCTCCATACACATCTTGGTCGATGGTGCCGCCCGTGATGTTGACATACGACGTCGGGGTATCAAGGGTGTTGCCTTCGACGGCATTGTTACTGCTACCGTACACATGGCCCATAATGCGGCCACCACGGATGTTCACCGTCTTCAAGCCAGGGATCGGGTCGTTGGAGGCAGATGTGTTGTTGCCACCGAAGACGTCGCCCATCACCAAGCCGCCATTCATGTCGACTACTCTTTCAAGGGAGACAAAGCCCTTGTTACCGCCGCCATAGACGCTGTTGCGGATGGTGCCGCCATTGATAAACACGCGAGTGTGGCCATACACCAAACCTGCCCTAACACTGAATTGACCGTTTTGGTCGACGCTCATACCACGTCCACCACCGTATACGTTGCCCTTCAGAGGGTCTTGCTTCAAGCCTATAATGACATTACCAGAGATCGACACATTGGTGTGCTCACCAACACGGCCGTCTTCGCCGCCACCATACACTGACCCTTTGATGATTGCATCACCCATAACGGTCACATGCGTCTCCCTAACAAACGACAACGTGTCAGCGAGAGGATCCACGGCTGGATCCAGGGCCACATAGCCCTTACAGCCTCCATAGACGTTGCCGCCCACGAAACCATCTTTGTCATTGCCGATGACACCGCCACGGATGAAAACTCTCGTGACGCCGTGCTGATTTCCTGACAATCTCTCTCCATTCTCATCGATACCGACAGAAGCCAGTCGCCCGCCGCCATAAATGGAGCCAAGCAGATTACCACCCTCGACATTGACGGTAATGTTTCCTCCTACACGACCTGCCGACAGGTTGGTATGTAAAAAGTTACGTCCGCCGCCGAAAATATTGCCATCCCATGTGGTAACACCGGTTGTGCCGAGGGTGCCACCCAACATGTCGACATGGGTGGTATCGAGCACATGGCCGTCCTCGCCGCCACCGAACACGCTACCCCATACTCTGGAGCCTTCCTCTATTCTCACATAGGTACTGAAGACATTTCCAAAATACTTGTAGATGTTATCTGGGTCGTCGCCCACGCCCTTGCCGCCGCCGAAAACATAGGCATTCACACCCGACATGTCCAAGGGGCCCAGTTCGCCGCCATGCATGATTACGGTGGTATGTCCTGTGCCAGGACGGGGAACCGCGACTTTGTTACCGTCCACCAACACCGTGTCGATAGTACCTATGCTCGCATATTCGCCACCTCCATAAATATTGTTGCGAATATGTCCGCCGAGGATGAGTACCGTGTCGTTGCCGTAGACTCTGCCTTGGTTAGGATATAAGAGAGCATCGCTACCCCAACTGCCACCAAACACATTGCCGCTATAAATCAGCGAATCCAACGGCAGGTGGCCTTCTCCAACACGGTCAACACCAATGGTGCAATTGCCATCAATGACCACTTTTGTATTCCTCCACACATGGCCACTTTCTCCACCGCCGTTGACTGTGCCTTTCACCCAGACGTTACCTCTAATGATGACCTCGGTTTGTTTCACATGCGACATACGGCCAGCCACCGTGTTGGGAGCCACATCGTCGCCCTTGGCGCCTCCGTAAACATTGCCTCCAACATCACCAATCTTATAGCCGTCTACATGGTCGTGACCGATGATGACATCATCCTCTATAGTAATATAGGTGTATCCGTATTTGCGGTTCGGTGTGTCTTGGATCGTGTCGCCTGCTCCAACTCCCGCCACCAAATTGATACCAGCCGAGGCAATGCGTCCGCCACCGAACACCGAGCCAAGGATATGACCAGCGCCATGGATGTGGGTATGGATATTGCCTCTTGTGCCTCCAGCAGTGAGGGCTTGAGGCTGGAAGCCACGGCCGCCGCTGAAGATGTTGCCGTCGACACCCGAATATCCGTGCGTGCCGATGCTGTCGTTTTGCCCCAGTTCGATGTCAAGGAAGATATCCTCAAGCACATGGCCGTCCTCGCCGCCGCCAAATACCGAGCCGAAAACACGGCTTCCAGGCCTGATGGTGACGAACGCCGTATCAACGTTAGTCCATTCGTTGAATTCTCCATTCATTGGATTGCCCTGGCCGCTACCGAACACATAGCAATGCGTGGGATGGGCATGAATCTCTTCCAACGTACGACGACGGCCGACGGAGCCACCGTCAAGGGTAACATGAGCATTGCCTTGAATATTGGCGATTTTGGCACCGCCATAGAGGCACACCTGCACATGGGCATTGTCTTTCAATGTGATACGGGCGAGGCCGTGGTTCCCGGAATTGCCCGGACCTATCTCACCCACGTCACCGGCATTCTTAAACCTGCTGTCGTCGCTCACCATGAATCCCCTACCACCGGCAAAAGCCCTTAAGCGCACCACCGCATTGTCTTGGATGGTGACATTGGTGCTGTCTCTCACCACGCTCTGTTCCGAGCCTCCATACACATTACCCCAGAGGTAGGCATTGCCACCGATGCGGACATCGGTAGTCTTCACCACGGCGAAGTCATGCCAGTTGGTGATATAGGTCGTATCCACCACCACGCCGTTCACTTTCCGAGGCTCGAAGGTGATGCCCTTGCCACCACCATACACGCATCCGATAGTGTCGATGTAATGGACAGGATCAAAGGAGCCATTCTCATAGTCGTAGCCTATGGTGCCCCCGCTCACATCCACAGTGATGTGACCGAAGGTCATGTCATTGGCATCCTCCTGCATGACGCCTAGAATATCGACGCCAGTGTTGCCCAAACGGCCTCCACCATAAATATTACCTTTCATCGCTCCACCGGTCATGGTAATACTAATATTGCCTCCCACGCGTCCGGCAGTCCTATTGGTATGCTTGAAATTGCGGCCTCCTCCAAAAATGTTGCCGTCCCAACTCGTGACGCCGTTCGTGCCAATAGTGCCGCCCGTGAAACGGATCTCGGCATCACTCCAGACATGGCCGTCGGCGCCGCCGCCAAAGATACTACCCCAGACTCTGCCTCCGCTCACAGTGACCAAAGTATGGTTCACGTTGGCGAAGTCACGATAGTCGTTGTTCGGGTCAATCTCAACACCTTGTCCGCCTCCATAGACGTACGCATTCAGACCCGTCATGTCCAAAGGTCCAACCTCGCCTCCGCTGATGGTCACCGCTGCATAGCCGTTCACCATCTCTCCCAAGTTGTCGACATAGCCCACGCTAGCCAACTGACCTCCGCCATATACATTGTTCAAAACCCTTCCACCTTGGATCAGCACTACAGCGTTGCCATAGACACGTCCTTGATCATTGTCCTCAAGGGTGCCTTTGCCTCCACCGTAAACGCTACCGCTATTCTCATAGTGCAAGCCGGTCTGTGGATTCACTACGCCAATAGTGCCGTTGTGGATTTCAACGCGCGAGTTGCCTCCCGTAGCAGGACGCCCTGTGGTGGCTATATTACCGCCGCCATACACATTGCTCACCAGAAGCCCCTCCGTTCCATTGACGGTAACCGTTGAGTTTCCGAATACCGGACTCTCATTACCTCCACCAAAAGCCGCGCCATCGTAGAAGATCTGCGAGTTGCCACCACTCAACACCTCCCGTGAGCCGTAAATCTTGGTCGCGCCCGTGATGTTCAGTATGGTGTTGCCACCTACGCTGCCGAGGTCGGTCATGTCTTTTTCGGTGTAGCAGTACCATTCACCTTGATATTGGAAATCGGGATGACTGGTACTGGCCTGCACACCAGCAGGCAAGTCATGTATCCACTTATAGTATCTGATTTCGCCGTTGTCTCTCACAAAGTCGAGCGATCCAGGATGGTTGACGCCAGCCATGTCGCGGGTCGGGAACACCACCGAGCTCTTGTCATGGATGCAGAACGAAGGCACGGCTGCAGAATAGCCGCCGCCGTATGCCGAGCCATAGACAATAGTGTTGTTTAACGTCGAAGTGACGTCGCCAATCACCTCGCCGAGGTTGCCGCCACCGTAAAAGTCTTGCAGCACCGTGCAATTGGTAAGCGTTGAAGTCACCGTCTGAACCATTGTAGCCGTAAACTGAGCCTCATGCCGATAGGTGCGCATCACAGAGCAATTGTTCGGGTATGTACTTGAGGCATAGCCAGAGCTTATGTCGATCAGCTCAAACTCAAACTGTGCCTCATAACCTGCGGAGGGACTGACATATTGGAGCGGCGTAAAACCATCGAATTGGCCGCCGTTGGCGCCTCTCCTTCTCCATACCGCTTCGCAGATGGAGTCGGGCGAGGCATAACTCAAGTTAAACAAGCGGTTTCGGTTGAAATTGGTGCCACCGTCGCCACCGCCATAGAACTGTCCAAAAACGGTATTGTTGGCAATTGTGGTCACGGTAGTGCCAGGTTCCATATCGCCCGTCTTGGGACCGCCGCAATACTTGCCCACCACGCTGTTGTTGATGGTGACATGAATGCTGCCACTGACGGGTCGTGCCGCATTGAGGCCGCCGCCATAAAACTCGCCAATCACAGAATGGTCGATCTTGAAGGTAACATCGCCATCGATGTCTTCCATGCCTGCACCGCTCATGGTGCCGAAGTTGCCGCCGTTGGTATAGCAATGGGGATTGTCGGGATAGTTGCCCATCTGGTTATTGGAGATGAAGACACCCGAGAGACAGAAACGCTCGAAATCGCCGCCCATGACGCTTACGGCACAGTGGCGTGTAGCCACGCTCATGTCGCCATGCTTGCCCGGGGTGAACTCTTTCATCCAGACATGTCCGCCCAAAATGATGTATTTCGTGCGGTTGAGTACGCCCAAAGTATTGTTCCAGGAATTGGTCGAAACAAACTGCTCAAACTGACCTCCGTTCAATATCAGTGGGGATTCTTCCTTGCGGTAGTCATCGCGAGAGTCATATTCGAACTGACCTGTATGCAAGAACGACGTCTCGGTAATCTCGAAATGGCCTCGTGGCGCAAACACGCCGATAGCCATCTTGTCGTTGTTGTTGTCACCACGAATGGCCATACCCAGAGTAGGTACAGGGAGGAAGTCGAAACGGATGGGATGAAGATTCAATCGGGTCGTGCCTCTACTGAACTGCCATTCAAAGCAATAGTCCGGCTCATTGTCAAAGTCAAGGTCGACGGTGGTAATAGTGAAAGGCCTGTTGTGGGTGGCCCAATCCTCGTTACCATTGCCACTCGACCATCCAAGAATGGTCATGTCGCTACTCGTCTTTAATTGCAGATTGCCCACCAACACGATGGCTTGGTCGTAAACCGTCTTGGCATTCTGGCCCGAGCCTTCCAAGTTCAAGCCGGCGTTGATGGCCGTCTTGATATTCGTATAAACAAGATTCCCGTGGAATGCCGAAGGATACGTGCCTGCCGGAGTGAATGCACTACCACCTAAGTTCACACGGTCGATGTAATGATCGGTATTGCGCACATACACCGCCTTGCCCCAATAAGCCTCGATGGTGATGGCCGTCACGCCCTCGGGCACATAGTAATAACCGCCTTGGGCGAACACACGACCGCTCACACTGTAAAGGTCCTTGTCGGTACACTGGCGGTCGGCGAAGTTGTAGCCGCTTTCCCAATTGGGAATGAAAGTGCCAGGAGTGCCACCCGTCACCGAGGTGATCATCCAGCCCGTCACCACCTTGTCGGTATAGTTGTGGCCATACCTGTCTTCGTGACTTATGGCATTCGGGTTTCCGAACTGCTCGTTATAATAAGGAAGCTGCACCTTCGCATAACCGTAATCGTAGTGCAGGGTGTCCATGTCAAGGACGGGAAGCGTCAGCGTTGTGGTCGCGCCACTGTTGTTGGAACCTCCATTCACCGTTACGGTAAGCGTGCTAAGCTTCTTGCCTTGGCTGGGCAACGCAACATCACGGCTTTTCCATGTCTGGGAGGCCTCATCCCACACCTGGGTCGGATCGGGATTAATGATGGAAGGGTACTTGCCCCATGGCTTCAAGATAGGATAAGGTGCAATGCTGGGGTCGAGCACCCACTTGGCAACCTGGTCGAGATCGTCGTCAGTTTGGTCGTCGTACTGTTTCAGGGTCACCCACCATGTACATAGACGGCGATTGCTGTTGAGGATGCTGCGGAAATACTCGAAACGGGTCAAGTAACGCTCTTCCACTGGCCATGAACAATTATATCTTGAAAGCTGTGTAAAATCGTTGTCAAGACTGGAAGTGTCCAAAAAGTAGTTGTAATTGTTGATGCCATTGGTATCGTTATCCAAGCGCTTATTGCCGTAAACAGGGTACTTGTTGGTTCCCGCAAGGACATCGCCATAGAACATGCAATTCACCACCGCCGTCCTCAGATTGTTGTATCTGCCTCCCGAATACTGTGAATTGGAGCCTCTAGTGTTGTTGCCCACAATGCCAGCGGCATAAGTACCCGCAGCGGTGATATTGGCGAAGCTATAGCAATTGATGACCCTTGTGGGCTTGAAGCCTTCGGGAATCGTATTGGCTGATGTGGTTGTGAGCAAACCAACGATTCCGCCGGTATCGCCCGTGCCGCCCACAGAGCCGCTGAGGATGCCGCAATTGTAAATGCAGGTACCTCCGTTGATTTCGCAGGCGATGGCACCCGTATTGCCCGTATGGCTCACAATATTCACCTCATCTAAGACGACATTGCGAACGACTCCATTGTCGATAGTACCGAAGAGGGGTTGTGTCAATCCCGTGATGGTGTGAAAATTGCCGTCAAACTCTCCAGTGAAGTTGGCGATGGTCGTGTGACCCGAAGCGTCAGCGATGTCAGCGGTGAGGATGTACTTCCCGTCGGGATTGGTAATACTCGAAAGTGAGCTGATCTGGATCACGTCACGAAAATCCACTTCCATGGTGACCACACTCGAATATACTCCGTTTTTATATGCCACGGCCTTCACGGTCTTGCGGTAATTGCCGATGTTGACCATCCCGCCAGGAAACACAAGGCTGCTGCTGGTATTGTCGGGGGTGCTGCCGTCCAGGGTGTAATAGACGGTGACACCCGTTTGCAAGGCGCGGATATTGACCTGTTTGCTAGTGGCATCAGGCACGATGGCAGGATTCACAATCGAGCCTTCCTCGTAATGCCAGATGGAATTCCCCGTATCTCCGCTCCAAACGCCAATCATACCGACATGGAAATAGGTACCAGTGCCGTAGTAAGTATCGGTATTATTGGTTGCGGGATTCAGGAACATGTTTCCGGTGGTAAGGCTTTTCGGCCTGATGTTGATGCCCGACGAGTTGGCTGTAATGTCGAACTTGGCGTTCTCGCCCGGACTGCTTAACGATTGCAAATGCACCGACTTCCTGTTTGGCGCACTATTATAGGGATACTCATAAACCAAGTATTCCTCCGTCAGCATGTGGATGATGTAGTAATAGCCGTCGCCCGTTGCGACAAACCGCCAAATCAGGTTCCCGGGCTCACACGTCCCATCGTTTTTATGCGTGGTGAGGAAAGGTTTTTCGGGGTCGCCGTAATTGTTGCCCGTATAGTCGCCACTACCATTAATATTGCAGTATTGGTTATGGAAGAAGGCATCTGCATAATGCTCTTGTTTCGGATCTTTTGAGGGAACCAAATAGTAATTGTTGGCACTGTTCAAAGAATAGCTAGCATCGTTGGCAATATACCAAGTGCCCGAATAATCAGTCTGGGCTTCCGCACCCAAAACGCAAATCAAGAACAAAACGGACAGGAAAAACCTGCTTATATGATCATTTGTAAAAAATTCTCTATTCTTCATATTCACTCATTTAACTCATTTACAATAAGTTATAGAACGATACTAAAACAAATCCTTCTTTTCAAAAAAGTCCGCAAAGTTAGGCATTTTTTCTTGAAGATTATCTTCAAAAGACACTAAAAAACAACGTTTCCTTGAAAAGGACACAATGCTCTTGAATATCAGTAAAATATAACGAAGGCAAAAATCAAACTACGCACAAAAGCCGTAGTTAGACGCAGAGGCAGACCAGTGCCGCCAGCACCATGAGCAAGGGGATGATCTTGCTTCGGATGTTCACTTCCTTGAAGCCGAAGATGCCGTAGATGAACGACACGACGAGGCGAACACCGTAGAGGATGAGCGGGATGAGCACCACCACAGCGGCTTCCTGCTTCAATCCCGTGAGATAGATGACATCGGCCACGGTGACGAAGATAGCCATCGCCACGATGCCCCAACGCCATTCGAAAGGCAGTTCCTTGCGCTTCGGAAGCCAAATGAAAAGGAACAACACTGCCATCATCAGGAAGTCATAGATGGTGTACCACGCCTGGATGGTGGAAGGCGAGATGTTCTCCTTGCTGAGGAGGAACTTGTCGTAGACGCCACTCAAGGCCACAAGCACCGCCGAACCAAGTAGCATATACACCCATTTGTTCGACTTGAAATGAATGCCCTCCAACTTGCCTGAGCGGTTCATCAGATAGAACGACACGATGGCCAGCACCACGCCAAACCACTGCAACAGGGTAAGCTTCTCCTGGAAAATCAAAAACAGCAAAATCACCGAAATAGCGGGGCGCAGCTGGTTGACAGGCCCCACCACTGTGATGGGCAGGTGTTTCATGGCCGAGTAGCTGAACATCCACGAGGCAAGGATGAGGGCGGTCTTTCCCATGATGAGGAAATGCTGCCTCGCAGTGAGTGGCTCGATGAAAAGCTTCGTCATGAAATCGCCATTGAAAATATAGGGCTTGAAATGCGACAACAGGACGAAAGGCAGGAACATGAGTCCGCTGATCAAAGTGCTGTAGAAAAGCACGGGGATGATGGCATTGTTGACAACAGTCTGCTTCTTGAAGATGTCATAGAAGCCCAAAAGGACGGCCGAAACCAATGATAAGACTACCCACATGGCAATTGTTGTGTTGTAAAACGCGGCAAAAGTACGTAATTATTCTTTTATGCCCGACGTTTGCGATGTTTTTAATACATTTGCACCCAAATCACGACCTCATGAACTGGAACGACCTCCTTTCCAACAAACGCTATGCACAGCCATACAAGAGCCCCGATATCCGCAGCTCTTTCCAGCGCGACTACGACCGCATCATCTTCAGCAGTCCCTTCCGTCGCCTACAAAACAAGACCCAAGTGTTTCCGCTGCCAGGCGCGCAGATGGTTCACAACCGTCTGACCCACAGCCTGGAAGTGGCCAGCGTGGGCCGTTCCATCGCCTGCCGTACGGTTGAGCGGCTGGCCAAGAAACACCCTGAGCTGAAGGAGCGTCAGTCCGACATCGAGACCATCGTGGCCTCGGCCTGTCTGGCCCACGACCTGGGCAACCCGCCCTTCGGCCATTCGGGCGAAGACACCATCAGCAGCTTCTTCAAGGACGGCAAGGGCAAAGACCTGCAGAGCCAGGTGTTGCCTGAGCAATGGAGCGACCTTATCGCTTTCGAGGGCAACGCCAACGCCTTCCGACAGCTGACGCACCAGTTTGCAGGACGACGCGCCGGCGGCTTCTCGCTGACCTCTGCCACCTTGGCCACGTTGCAGAAATACCCCTACCCTTCCTATGACAAAGGCAACCGCAAGAAATACAACGTCTTTTACTCCGAAATCGAGGCCTTCAAGGAGGTCGTCGAGGAATGCGGCATCCCTCGTTTGGACGAAGACCACCTCGTTTATGCCCGTCATCCCCTCTCCTATATGATGGAGGCCGCCGACGACATCTGCTATCTCGTCCTTGACATGGAAGACGCCCACAAACGCGGCATCATCGGCACCGAGGCCATAGAGCGTTGTTTCCTGTCGTTCTTCAACCCCGAGCAGCCCAAGGACAAGGAAGTGTTCAAACACAAGGAAGAAGTCTACCGCGACGTGAGCGACACCAACGAACGGATGGCCTTCCTGCGTGCCACCTTAATCAATAAACTCGTCAACTGCGCCAGCGACATCTTCGTGAAACATTACGAGGCCATCATGGAAGGCAAGTTCGAGAAGAGCCTTATCTCGCATCTTCCCGATTTTGAAAAGAACGCCCTCGACTTATGTCGCGACGAATCGGTGAGCCACATCTACCGCCATCCGTCGGTAGTGAAGATCGAGCTGACGGGCTTCAACGTCATCGGGACGCTGTTGGAAGACTTCACCGAGGCGGTGTTGCATCCCGTCACACCTTACAACAAGAAACTCCTCTCGCTCATGCCCGAACAATTCAAGGCGAATAGCGACGACACCTACGGCAAGCTTCAATCGGTGGTAGACTTCATCTCCAACATGACCGACCTATACGCCGTGCAACTCTATAAAGACCTGAGAGGAATCGACTGATGAAAAAGACACTTTCCATCGTTTTGCTGTTGTTGGGTGCAATCGCTTCATTTGCACAAGATTCCCTATGCCTACCTGGCATCGTGAGAAGCTCACAATCCTATCTGATAGCCAATTGCACGGCAAAAGACACTGCCTTTTTGAACATGAAATGCCGACAGGCAGGTTTGCTTTTGGGCCATTCCGTGTTTGCCAACCGCATCCCCACCAACAGCAGACTCGTCACGCCCAAGCCTTCGGAGCATTTGCTGCGACAAGGGGTAATGCAACTATTCATGTCTATCGACGACAAGCAGACCGAGATTGCTGTCTACCATTCCGATCTGCTCGACCTCGCTGGCAGCATCAACGTGCTGCTCATCGACAACGAGCTGATCACCTACCACAGCACCGAAGGCACAAACGAGATCAACCTGCTATACAACTGCACTAGAGGCGCATTCGGTACACAAAAAGCCTCCCACGCCATTAACGCCACTGTCTACAAGCTTTGGGACACGCCCGAACGCACCCTACTCCCCGACCTTGAGATTCAAGACCAAATGGCGCAGGCCATCGCCAAACAATACGCCAAAACCGATTATCCCCTATTGATTTTCAACGACTTGCAAAGCTATGCCTATAACGAATATGGCGACATAGCCATCGCGCATCTCCTCGACACCATGCACAAATACAACCCCGACAAGATGCTGCAAGCCGATCTGCTCACGCCCAACTCCTGGCGTTACCTGAGCCGTGTCAACGAGAACCTACCATGGAACGCATCCATGCGCACCAAAATCGTGGAGACCCTGACTGAAAAACAGGAATTCTACCGCAAGGCCATGATGCCGTGGATGATTGGCAACTTCGCCATCCATCTTGCCGACAGGATGAAACCGGCCACGACGCTGGAAGAGCTGGAATGGTTCCTTTCCAATGCTGCCGCCTTCGACGCCGGCTTCGGCCTTGAATTTGACGCGGAGACCATGCGCAGACACGGCCTGACTGACGAGATGCTGAACACCATCAACTTGTGGGAAAGCTTGCGTTTGGCGCAGGCCTTCACCGATGAGCAGAAGGAACTGTTCAAAGACCCTTACGCCAACTGGCACCTCGAAAAAGCCGGCGACTCGGCCTTCAACCTCTATCCCCAACACTTCTCGAGACGTTACTTCTGCAACCTCAGCGACGACCGCTGGACCTGGAACAGCCCCTACAAGAGCCGTTTCGCCTTGCGTATCGCCGTGGAAGGCAAAGGCAGCATCAGCGAGCTGGAATTTAGGACGCCCGACGGCATCCTCATCTTCCCTTGCAACGTCCAGGCGGGACAATACCTCATCTATGGTTTTGACGGGACGGCACGCATCACCGACTTGAATTACAACACGATAGAAGAAATCCAAGCCCGAGGCGTTTCAGCCCTTGAGGAAGGAGAGAATGAGGTGGCCTTCACTTGCGAGGTCAAGGCTGAAGGACATCGCAAACCGAGTGTCGCCGTACGCTACATCACTCGAGGCGAGGCCATACGATGACCCATCTCTCATCATTATTTAGGATGTAAGATGCCAAAAAGTATCATTAATGAGGAGAATAAGGTAAGGAAAGACTTCGTAATTTTGCAGCATCAAACAATGGAATCCAGATGTCAACCTTAGACAAACTCGAAATAGGTCAATCCGCCCATATCAAGGCCGTTGGAGGCGAAGGCCAACGCCGACAGCATTTCCTGGACATGGGCCTCATTCCCGATGCCCACATCAAAATCGTGAAATATGCGCCCTTAGGCGACCCCATGGAAGTGATGATACACGGCTATGCCCTGACGCTCCGCAAAGCCGATGCTGCCCTGATTGAGGTGGAGCTTTGCGACAACAAGGACGAAGCAGAGTCAGACGACCATCGCGACGACCGCCTTTACATCACCTCCCTCCCCGACCACAACGCCCACCCCGGCTTGGGTGAAGAAGGCATCTACCACGACAAGGCACATGAGCATCGCCTGCCCAAAGGCACCAAGCTCACCTTTGCCCTCGCCGGACAGCAGAACTGCGGCAAGACCACCCTCTTCAACCAGATGACAGGGGCCAACCAGCATGTCGGTAACTTCCCTGGCGTCACCGTCGACCGCAAGGACGGCACCATCAAAGGGCATCCCGACACTTGCGTCACCGACCTGCCGGGCATCTACTCCCTCTCACCTTACACCGCCGAGGAAATCGTCTCGCGCGAATTCATCATGAAAGAGAAGCCCAAAGGCATCATCAACATCGTGGACGCCAACAACATCGAACGCAACCTCTACCTCACCATGCAACTGATGGAGCTTGGGGTACCCATGGTATTGGCACTCAACATGATGGACGAGGTGCGCAACAACGGAGGCAGCATCCTCGTCAACGAGATGGAGCAAATCCTGGGCTTGCCTGTGGTGCCCATAGCGGCTGCAAAAAACGAAGGCGTCTCCGAACTCGTCGACCACGCCATCCACATCGCCAAATACCAAGAAGCCCCTGTGCGTCAGGACTTCTGCGACAAAGACGACCACGGCGGTGCCGTGCACCGCTGCCTGCATAGCATCATGCACCTCATCGAAGACCACGCCCAACGTGCTGACATCCCAGTGCGCTTCGCCGCCTCCAAGCTCATCGAAGGCGACGACATCGTCATGGAGGCTTTGCAGCTCTCCCAAAACGAGAAAGAGACGCTGGAGCACCTCATCGTTCAGATGGAAGAGGAACGTGGCCTCGACCGCGCTGCTGCCATGGCCGAGATGCGTTTTGCCTTCATCAAACGGCTGTGCGACAAGACCGTGGTGAAGCCCAAGGAAAGCAAAGAATACCAACGCAGCCGTCGCATCGACCGCATCCTGACGGGCAAATGGACCGCCATCCCCATCTTCATCCTCGTCATGATGGGCATCATCTACCTCTCCATCGACGCGATAGGTGCACCCTTGCAGGACTTGCTCGACCGAGGCATCTCGTGGCTTGCCGACGTTTGCGGCACAGCCTTGGCCCAATGGAACGTCAGCCCTGCGGTGCAATCGCTCGTCGTCGACGGCATCTTCGGGGGTGTGGGTAGCGTATTGAGTTTCGTGCCCATCATCATCCTGCTGTTCTTCTTCCTCAGTCTCTTGGAAGACAGCGGCTACATGGCCCGTGTGGCTTTCGTCAGCGACAGCTTCTTGCGCAAGTTGGGCCTCACCGGCCATAGTATCGTGCCCATGCTCATCGGTTTCGGCTGCACCGTTCCCGCCGTGATGGCCACGCGCACCCTCCACTCCACACACGACCGTTGGCGCACTGTCTTGTTGACGCCTTTCATGAGTTGTTCGGCCAAGATCCCGATCTACGCTTTCTTCACCAGCATGTTCTTCCCGCATCATGGTGGTGTGGTCCTGATTTGCCTGTATCTGTTGGGCATCGTCGTCGGCATCGTCACTGCGCTGTTCACCAAATGGTTCGGGCACAAGGGCGACGTGTCACCCTTCGTCATGGAACTGCCCAACTACCGCCTACCAGGTCTGAAGAACGTGGCGCACCTCTTGTGGGACAAGACCAAGGATTTCCTGCAACGTGCCTTCACGGTCATCTTCCTCGCCTCATTGGTGATTTGGTTCCTGCAGACCTTCGATTTCCACTTCAATATGGTGGAAAACGGTGAAGGCAGCATGTTGGCGAGTGTGGCAGGATGGATAGCTCCAGTGTTCCGTCCCATCGGCTTAGGCGAGTGGCAGATCGTCACCGCCTTGGTGAGCGGCTTCATGGCCAAAGAGAGTGTGGTAGCCACCCTTGAAGTGCTTGGTGCCATGCCACTCTTCACCACTGTGACCAGCATCTCCATGCTGGTGTTCTGCCTGCTCTACACGCCTTGCGTGGCCGCAGTGGCCTCCATCCGCCGTGAGTTGGGCACCAAGTGGATGCTGTTCATTATATTGTTCCAATGCGTCGTCGCATGGATTTGTGCTTGGTTTGCCTATCTCATCGCTAGTGCCGTCATCGCATGAACTGGGCTACAATCATAGTGCTATTGGTGGTTGCCGCCCTTGTCGTTGTCGCCATTCACTTCATGCGGAAAGGCAAAGGCAATAACTCTTGTTGTGGCGACAAAAAAAACAGCTGTTCAGGCTGCTCGGTGGATTGTCCGTTTAGACGGTGATGGAGATTCCCCTGCGGGGAATGGAGTTCGCTTCATGACATAACCAGGCAGCGGCCAACGAGGTTCATTACATCATGAGACCCAACTGGCCGCTGCTTTTTATTATAACACACAACTCCATTGACTTCGTCGAATCTTCGATTTCCCGAAGGGAATCTATTCCTCCATCAAATGATAATATTTCGGCTGATACCCTTCCCATTCGCCCTTCAACAATTCGGGATGGAAGAAATGGATGAAATCCGCCAAAAGCAAATCTGGCTCGCACTGCGACTGCTCGAAATAACCCGTCGAAAGGATGTCGCAGACGATGATTTGATGGTTCTTAAAAGCGTCGAAAAGCGGATAGACAGGGCTTTCCTTGGCCAGCGACGCGTAGGTCATAGGAAAAGGATTGGAGTTGATGACACGCCAATAGTCGGCGTACTGTGCCTTGGCAAGAATACTCTCGGCATCCATCGGAACGCTGGCCGTCGAGGGATTATCCTTCCAGATGTAGGCGGCACCGGCATCGGCAAACAGTTGGGCGATATAGCTCCTGCCGCCAGCCACATACCACTGCCCGTTGAAAGCCAAGTCGGAGAACACCGTGGGACGGTGCTCCACACCGGCACAAAGGCCTGAGAGGGCATGGTAGCGGCGCTCAATGTCGTCGAACCAAGCATCAGCCTTGTCCTCACAACCCGTCAGCATGCCGATGACACGAATCCACTCGGCACGCCCCAAAGGCGTGTTTTCCATATAGTCCGCAAAGGGAAACAATACAGCGCCCGTGATGTTGAGGCCGCCCTGGTTTCCATCGAAATAAGGGGAATACAACAAAACGTCGGGCTGGATTTGGATCATCCGCTCTATGTCGGCAGCAGCCTCGGTACCGATGTCGTAGACCTTTTGTTGAGCCATCAGCGAACGCATGGTGCTGTCGGTCACAAAACGGCCTTCGAGGATGCCTTTCACACGGTCGATCTCACCCAAGCGCAAGAAGACTGCCCATTGCGTTGCCGAGAACGATATCACCGACTGCACCGGCACTCTGACTTGAGTCAACTCCTCTCCCACTACCTTCGTCGTGTCCTTGACGATGGCAAAGCTCCCTAGCGATAGCGTGGTGTCCCAAGGACAGATGACCTCCATGAGGTAGCCGTAGTCCTTTTCATACACCGTGACGTTACGGGCATGGCGCATGAGGTTGTCGCCTTGCGTTTTTCCTGTCGTTTCTTTTGTTTTTGGGGCACAAGAAACAGCAAACACCAACAACAGAATCCACAGTTTTCTCATTGCACGTTCAATTTTTCAAGACAATCCTTGCACAGGCAGTCGCTGTAGTGTTCCTTCAGATAGGCTTTGGTGGCGTCAGTGAGTTGCACTTTCACGCACCAGCAATCGATGGAGTGCACGCACTCGAACTCTTTTCCACAACGGGGACAGGTCTTTTTCATAGGCAAAAAAAGAGCGGAGCCTCCTCGCGAAGGCTCCGCAAAAAGAATATCAATTATTTAAACAACATTGCACTGGGAATGACACCAGCCTCAAACGAGCTGAGCAGCACCCCGTCTTCAGTATAACGGTACACGGTGCCGTTCATCATGTAGTTCTTGGCGTCGGTCACATAGAGGTCGCCGGTCTCAGGATCGACGGCCATGTTATAGAACAAGCCTCCAGTTTCGGCGGTGATGCCAAAGCTCTCTGACAGGGTCATCGTGGCGAGGTCGAAACGTCGCACCGTATTGTTCCAGATCAGGAAGAATTGGTCGCCGGCACGATTGGCTCTCAGCGTCGAGGCCGTACCGTCAAACTCATAACGCTTTTCGGCGGTCTTCAACAACGGGTTGATTTCCCACAATGAGGGATTCTCGCCGTAGCCCACGTCCCACGAGCGCCCTTCGCAGAGCACCCACACGTGGCCGTTCTTGTCGACAGCCATGCTGTTAGGCTCCTTGCCCACTTCGATTTCAGCCACCTTCACGTCGTTGTTCATGTCGACGACCTGAACGGTATTGTAGCTGTCGTGCGAACTGGGTGCGATATAATAATTCGACCAGTTGCTGACATACAACTCATTGCCCACAGCCACCATCTTCTCGGTGGTCTTACCCATCTCGATGGAGCCTGCATGGGTCATATCCTGCGGATTGACAATCCAAAGGCCGGTACCGATGATATCGGTGACATAAGCCTTGTCAGGAGCCACAAAGTACATCTCGCGCGGCGAATAGAAGTCGCCAAGCTTGAAAGGCTGCGTCAGGTCACATTCGATGGTGTTGGCATCCACCTTATAGATATAGTTGCTGTTGTTGACAACGATAAACAGCTTACCGTCGACCAAGGCCATGCTCTCGGCCACATCGCCTATCGGGGCGTTGTTGGCCTTATAGAACAGGTTGTTGGCCACCGAGTCAGCCTCGGGGTCATAGAACGACAAGGAGGCGTTGGAGAACTGGTAGTTGCCTTCGTTGAGCACGAAAACGCCCTTGAGATTGACCGGCTGAACGGTATCGTTAGGGTCGACAGGCGTCGGCGTCGGGTCAGGCTTGCAGGAGAACAGCAAAGCGGCGACGAAGGCCAACAAAAGCAGGTTGATCCTTTTCATTTCTTATCGTATTTATTGTTTCACAATACGTTTCGTAATCATCATCCCGTCAGCCTTGACGCGGACGAAATAGATGCCTTGGTCCAGGCTGTCCATGTCGACGACCGAGGAGGTCGAGGTCATCACAAGCTGTCCCATAAGGTTGAACACCTCAACCGATTGCAGGTTTTCGGCATTCACCGTCAGTCGGTCCCTCACGGGATTGGGATACATGGCAATCCTATCCACCTCGTTTTCGGCGACATCATAATGGTCGCGATCGTGGATCACGCCGACGGCATCCAAATCGAAGCCGCTCGACCAGAACGGTGTGGGCCATGGGTCGTTGACGATATGGCCTTCCGAGTCGTAGGTGGCATATTGTGGGTCGATGTTGCCAATCACGTCGACCAGTCTGACATGGGTGATGTTACCCTTGTCCAAGAGTTCGTTGTCCTCCACCTCGTCAAGGTCGAAGGGCGTACCGTACATCACCTCGTATTTTCCCGCGAAGTTATGGATCAGCGTGGCATCCATGACGCCAAACGAACCCATCTGCGTGTCATAAGGCACCTTGGTGACGGCAGGAAAACGGAAATAGTTCTCACCATCGGAGCTCACCTCCACGAAAGCCAGCTCAAGAAAGCAATGCGGCACGTTGTGGAAGGGATTCTCGAACACGGCGAAGTCGGGGCCTCTCTTGTTACAGATGGGCGAAGCGAAGGTCAGCACTGCCGTGCCGCCATCGCCCAAGCTGACCACCATGTTGTCGGCCTTGCCAAGGGCATCGGTATCAGCGCCATAGCTGACCGGGCCCAGACTAAGACTGTCGATCTGCTGCGGACCAAGCTCGAGGGTACATCCTGTAGCCCAGGCCACGAATGCCGACGAGTCGGCATGCATGGCTGTGGTGCCGGCGACACCAGCCTCAGGCGCGAACTGCGCCCAAAGCATCGTCGGCACCAGAGCCAACAGCAGGATGGAAATCCTCTTCATCATTTCACCACGAGTTTAGCGGTGCTCAACACGCTGTCGTTGTTCACGGTGACGAAATACACACCGGCGTTCAGCATCTCGGTGCCGAGACGCACTTGTTCGCCAGCCATGGCATCGACGCTCATCGTGCTGACGAGGCGGCCTTGCACATCGTAAACCGAAATCGTGGTCATGCCGGCATTCTCGAGGGTCACGAAGGTCTCGTTGACGGCAGGATTAGGATAGACGCTCAAGGTGTAGCCTTGGAACTCGTCGACACCCGTGTTCATCCAAACGGGCTCGATCTCCTGCGTCCAGACATAGGTCCACTCTGCGATTTCAGTGGCGCATGACTCATCGCCCCACTTGACGAAGTCGCCGTTGACGAGCGGTTCAGCGTCATAGCCATACCAGCCCATAACGCCGTTCACATTGTAGAGCCACCATTGGCCAGCGAGGGTATAGTGTGTCTCATCAGCATCAACATTGAAGATGAGGTCTTGGACACCCCAATCGCCAACAACATAGGAGAAACGTCTGTCGGTTTCGGCGATGGCATCCATCACCTCTTTCAAGATCACGCTCTCACCGTCGAAACGGTAGCCCCAGGCCAAGCATCTGTTGGGTTCGTTCCAGTTGACGGCAAAGATGATTTCGTTCTCGCCTTCGCCCACCCAGTATTGAATCTCGGAAGCTTCAATCTTGGCTTCTTGGGCATAGGTGTACACGGCACCCACTTCAGAGTCCCAAACATAGATCCAGTCAGCAATCTCGATGCCGCAGGAGACGTCGCCCCACTTGATGAAGTCGCCGTTCTCGACGGTTTGTTGGTCGAAGCCGAGCATGGCCTGTTCACCGTTGATGTTATACAGCCAGTAGGTGCCATAGAGAGCGAGGTCGAGGACACCATCCTCATAGTAGATATCGCCCACACCCCAGCCGATGTCAACATAGCTAAAACGCGGGTCGACTTCGGCGATGGCATCCATGACATGCTTCACGGTCACGGTCTCTTCGCTGAAACGATAGCCCCATGCCAGGCAGGTGTCAGGCTCGTTCCAGTTGACAGAAAAGACCACTTCGTTTTCGCCTTCTCCAATCCAATAGCGAATGTTGGCGGGATCGATCATGGCTTCTTCGGCATATTCGAACACTGCCACGACGGGTTCCTCCCAAACGTAAGACCATGTTTCGGGGTCAACCATGGTGCCACAGTTCGTGTCGCCCCATTTCACATAGTTGCCATTGACCACCGTCTGCTGGTCAAAGCCCACTTGGGCCATCTCGCCATCGACGTTGAACATCCAATAGCCACCAGCGGTGATTCCCATTTCGAGGTTGGCGTCGTTGAAGAGAATGTCACCGATGCCCCAAGGTCCCAAGGTGTAGGAGAAACGGGTGTCGACATCGGCGATCTTGTCCATCATGTCTTTCACGACAACGTTCTCGCCATCGAAACGGTAGCCCCAAGCCAAAGCCGTGTCAGGCTCGGCCCAGTTGACGATAAAGACCACTTGGTTCTCACCTTCGCCAATCCAATAGCGGATGTTGGCGGGGTCAATAGTTGCATCCTCTTGAGCAAAGAGGTTGGTCGTAAAAAGACCAAAGATTCCAAGAAGGAACAATAAGGTAAAGTTTTTACGCATAATAATATAATTTTAGGTTTGACAATCAATCCAATACATTAAAATGCTTCGGGGAAAAGGTACACACCTTAATAAAATAAGGAAAGCCAGCTCTTGTCCCGAAAGCTTCGTTTCAACGACAGGCGGCAGGTCTTCTGACTTACTCCTTTTATCTGGCCGCCTTCCCGAAAATCCTGGTTTTCAGTGGCATAGTGACCAGCATGAAGAGATTACAGCAGCGGGAACTGCTCGGGATTTGCACCCGATTCCCTATTGAGCCTCGCGGCACCGCTTATCGGCGGCAAAGATAAGGTATTTTTATTAATGCCCTATGCAAAATGGCAAAAAATTAGCATCCGGTTTCAAAACTTGACATAGCGTTCCAGCAAGGGATTCACCTCTCCTGCATCCCCAATCAATGTCTCCAATTGCGACCAGTCCTTGATCATGCCACGCTGCTCGCGTTGGTTGAAAATACATTTCACTTGCTCGTAGCTAAGATAGGGATGACGCACCAAAGCCCTGAAATCGGCACGGTTCACATCGATTCTTTGTGTCACGATTTCGCCAACAACGAGATAAGGCTGAATGGTGGCAAAACGCGTCGAGTCCATACCTTTCACGTCACGGATTTGCTCCATATCGACAAATCCTCCCAACTTCTCACGGAATTCAATGATGCGCGAGGCCATGTAAGGTCCAATCTGAGGCAGCTCCACCAAGAGTGTCGAGTCAGCCGTATTCAGGTCGACGATGGGGATTTCCTTTTTGGCACCCGGCGTTGTTTCCTCAGCGGGCGGAGTGTTGTTGTTCCGATTACGCGGCTGATGGCTGGCAGGCCGCGAGACCTCGGGTAGCACGATGAAAGGCTCCAGTTGCGTAAAGTCGTCATCGCTGATGGTGTAGAGCTTGCCAAGGTCTTTTTTCGAATAGAACTTGCCTCCGCTAGCCCTGTAGTTCAGGATGTTGCGTATCTGCCTGTCGGCGAGGCCCATCTGACGTAGCTCTTCTTCCGAAATCGTGTTGGGATTGAAGGGAAAGGGATGCAGTTCAACCGTTTCTGTCGGCCTATTGGCTTGCTGACGCTGTAGCTCCTCAATGGATGCCTGACGCAAAGCCAGTAAGGAATCCAGATTGTGCAACGAAGCCTCGTCCAACGACTTACATGACGGCCGGAACAGGCAGGCCAAAACCAGGATGAGGATGGCCGCCAATAACGTGACGATGGCGACCCGCTCGCCCTTGCTGAACGAGAACCATTTGCGCAAGGATTCCATAGTTATTTGATCAATCCACTGATGAACACGATAGCGATGGCCACCGGCGCCAGATATCTAATAATAAAGAAGATGACCCGCTTCAACGATGCTTTTATCGTGCCTTCATTGGTCACCTCCGCGAAGAACTTCTGCTTACCCAGATACCAACCTACGAAGATGACAATCAGCACGCCGCCAATGGGTAGCAATATGTTGGACGAGACGAAGTCCATGAGGTCGAAAACAGGACGACCGCCGATGGCAAACGGAGTGTCGCTCATCAGGCTCAAAGAGGCGAATGCGCCCAACAACATGGTACCGGCACAGGCCACCACCGTGGCCCACTGGCGCTTGAGATGTAGCTCCTCCGAGAGATAGGCCACCAGCACCTCGAGCAACGAAATGGTCGAGGTGAGTGCCGCGATGGCCAGCAACACGAAGAAGATGAGGCAGAACCAGTAGCCTCCTGCCATCTGGTTGAACAGCATGGGCAGGGTGTTGAACACCAACCCCATTCCCGCTTCAGGCTTGACGCCGAACGAGAACGCAGCCGGGAAAATGACAAGACCCGCCAAGAGGGCTATGAAGGTATCTGCCAGTACCACAGAGAATGCCGTGCCTGTCAGGTTGTCGCTTTTTTTGACGTATGAACCATACGTGATGAGCACGCCCATACCTAGGCTCAGTGAGAAAAACCCCTGCCCTAGTGCGCTGATGAGCACCTTACCTGTAATCTTCGAGAAGTCTGGATTGAAGAGGAAAGTCAAGCCTTCCTTGGCGCCTGGCAAGGTCATTGAACGGATTCCCAACACTATTAATATCACCAGCAACAAGGGCATCAGGATTTTGGCGTATTTCTCGATGCCGTTCTGCACGCCCTTGAAGACCACGAAACCCGTCAAGAAGATGAAGATGCCTTGCCACATCACATTGCGCCAACCCATGTCGTGGAAGGCGGTGAACTCCTGCTCGATGGTAGCCAAGTCCTTGCCGTGGAACGAGTTGGTGACCGACTTGACAATGTACTCCAACGTCCAGCCCGACACCGTGGAATAGAAAGCGAAGATGAGAAAACCGCAGAGCACACCCATGTAGCCCACGATGGGCCATGCCGTCTTAGGCGCCAACTTCTTGAACGCCCCCACCGAGTTACTCTGCGAGCGACGTCCGATGACCAGCTCAGAGAGCATTACAGGGATGCCCAGAAAGACGACCACGGCCAGATATACCAAGAGGAATGCGGCACCGCCGTTGTTGCCCACCTCGCATGGGAAACGGTAGATGTTGCCCAGTCCGATAGCAGAGCCTGCAGCGGCGGCGATGATGCCGAGCTTCGAGCCGAAACCGTCGCGTTTTTTCTTTTCTTCAACCATGGCTTATCTCTTTTCACCATACGCCAAGTCACCCACGTCGCCGATGCCCGGGACCACATAGGCGCGGGCCGTCAGCTCCTCGTCGATGCTGCCCACCCAGATGGTGACAGGCAGGCGCGACATGGTGCGCTGCACATAGTCAAGACCGTCTTGAGAAGCCACCGCGACGGCAATATGGATCTCCTTGGGCGTCATCTCTTCCATCAGGCCGTTGAGGGTCTTCACGATGGACTCGCCAGTAGCCAACAACGGGTCGCAAAGGATGAGGATACGGTCCTCGATGTCAGGCGACGAGAAATACTCGACGCGAATCTCAGAGTCCTCGTTCTTGTCGTATTTGCGATAAGCCGCTATGAAAGCGCTATCAGCCTGGTCGAACATGCTAAGCATCCCGTTATGGAACGGCAAGCCAGCACGCAAGATTGTAGCGATGACAGGCTGTTCATGCATAGTACGTATCTCCTTGATACCCAAAGGCGTAGTCACCTCTTCGTCGTCATACTCGAAGTCTTTGCTGATTTCATAGGCCATGATTTCTCCGATGCGTTCGAGGTTACGGCGAAAACGCATGCGATCCTGCTGGATGACTGAGTCGCGGAGTTCAGCCATGTATTGGTTGAAGACGCTGTCGTTTTTCTCAAGATTGTTGATTTTAATCATAGTGTTGGTATTTTGCACAAAAATAGTGGTTTTACAAATACAAAGCAAGTTTTATCTCATTTCCGCTTCTTCCACGCTTTCAGCATGACCTTGCCCAAAGGCGAAAGCCGGTTGAAAGTGTACGACGGATAACGCACCTCTCGTCCCCCGAAACCGAGGTAGAACCTCGCCAGATTATCGTCGTCGGAACCCTCAAAATCGAATGTAACTTGCTGGTTGGCATATTTTTGAATCACCTGGTCCAAGAGATAGGTCATGGCTTGACGCTGCTTGCCGTCCTCGGTGAGGCCCGAGAACAAGAAGGTGATGCGGTCCTGGGTCTTCATGAAGATTGCGGCACAGATCAGCTGTCCCACACCCTTCTCCGTCACACCCAACAGGAAGGCGGCGTTGCGGTTCACCGCTACCTGAGTCAATGTCGTCAGGCGGGCATACTCAGCATCGCCCCATTTGTCAAGCAAAGCGCCACGGTTATCGGTGAACAGCGCCACCACGTGATAAGGAATCACCGTCGTGACCAGCTGCAGATTGTTGCTCTCGGCCTTGGACAAATTACGCTTCGTATTCTGGTGGTAATTGGAGCGGATGGACTCATAATCTCGATTTAGATCAAGGATCACATTTCTATGATATTCAATTCCTTTAATGCCTTCACTGAAAGTATTACTTTCATTGAGTCTAATCTCGGCAAAACGGTATTTTTGAGGGATGGCATCGAGGAATTCCGACAAACTTTCCTCAGTCATGGGCATCTTTGAGAACACGCCCAACTGCTGCACAAAATAGGGCTGATAGAGATAATTGACACCGAATTTCTTCCCACCCGTCAGAGGCATCAACGACTGATAGTCGTCCCCAACCAAGGCTTCCCAGCTCGGATGGACCATATCGAGATACCAGGAGTAGGCATAGATATTGCCGCACTCCGCAATGGTGGCATCCCATTGCTTTTTGTCGATTTGGCTATGTGTAAGGTGTCGGATCATTGCGCGATATATTCTAACATGCGGCGATACATCTCGGGCCAGCCGACCCAACGTTTCTCACCTCCAAGTGTTTCATTATGAGTAAGATAGATAAAGGTACCTCCTACCGCCTTCACCTCGTCGATGAGTTGGGTGGCGAGGGCATACGACTGCTCCACATCGAGGTCGAGATAGTCGCGCATGGTGCCGTCCATGAGGGCGAAGGGATGCACGCGCAGGTTGGTGACCATGTCGTTCTCGAGGTCGTAGAAACGGAAGGTGTCGGCGATGCCGGCCCGAAAACCTGCTTGCGAGGCAAAGCCCATAGTATAGTCGTCACTGATGTCCAACTCTATGAGTTTCTGATAGCTGCGCGGCAGGTTCATCCTCAGGAAATGCTGGCGGCTCTTGGTCAAAGGACGGTGCAACACCTCGGAGAGACGCTCGATTTCATTCCTCAGCTTGTCGATATCAAGATAGGATGAAAACGAAGGATGGATACCCACGTCGGCATAGTCGCCGAGCTGTTTGATGAGCGCCTGGAAACTCGGCTTGCGGATGGAGATGTTCTTGTCGTTGGTGTCGTAGTCGCCGCAAAGGATGAAATAGATGGGCTTGAGTTTAAACTCTTTTTGCAGCTCAAACTGGAAGTCGAAGGAGTCGAAAGGATCTTTGCGCTTGCCGCGCAACACCTGATGGCGCTCACGGATGCGGTCGCGGTCGCCAGCCGCCAAATCCTTGAGAAAACCGCCAACCGTACGATACAGTCCCTTGCATTTGTAGGCCCAGGCGGCATCCACGTCGTAAGTCGGGATAAAAGTGAACTTCCGTTCCTTGACGGGCATTTCGGGGAATACCGACTGCAAACGGCTGCACAAGGCCAAGGCCCAAATGTTGACCAGCGGTTTCTGCATCATGCCATTCTCGAACATCCATGACGACTCGGCACGGAAGCGTCCGTATTGGTCACGCACCTGCGAGAGATACTCCTCATAGCGCGAGACCAGGAAAAACGAAGCGGCGAAGACATCGAAAGGCAGCAGGTTGCCTTGTCCGTAAACGGCATAGGGGGCCACGGTGCCCTCAAACCCAACAGTGCGGAACGACTGCTCATGGATATGACGCTCAAACAACAGGTCAACAGATTTCACAAACACCTCGTCTTCAAGGCGTTGCGGACCGTAGTGCATCTTGGGCCCCACATAGGCCTTGAACCGCTCCGCATCGGTAGTCAAGTCGAATTCGATGCCCAGCAACTGGCCGAACATCAAATCGAAGACATACACCACGCGTTCTGTGACTTTCGGGACAAGGATCAGCATTTTCATAGGCACAAAGATAGGAGGTTTTTCCTTACGAGCGATGATTCGGCTAAAAATAATACAACAATGCTCGGCGAACGCGGAAAATTTGTACTTTTGTCGTTTTGAAATCAGCCCGACCCGATATGGAAAACTTCGTCGTATCAGCAAGAAAATACAGGCCGATGACCTTCGACACCGTCGTTGGCCAAGGCTCCATCACCAACACCTTGAAAAACGCCATCCGCAACAACACCTTGGCGCAAGCCTTCCTGTTTTGCGGACCACGCGGCGTGGGCAAGACCACTTGCGCCCGTATCATGGCCAAGACCATCAACTGCCTCAACCCCACCGAAAACATGGAGGCATGCAACGAATGCGAATCGTGCCGTGCCTTCAACAACAACGCCTCGTTCAACATCTATGAGTTGGACGCCGCCTCGAACAACTCCGTCGAGGACATCCGCAGTTTGGTCGACCAGGTGAGGATACCTCCACAAATCGGGCAGTACAAAGTCTACATCATCGACGAGGTCCACATGTTGTCGGCAGCGGCCTTCAACGCCTTCCTGAAGACCTTGGAAGAGCCGCCTGCGTACGCCAAGTTCATCTTGGCTACCACGGAGAAGCATAAGATCATTCCGACCATCCTATCGCGTTGCCAAATCTTTGATTTCAAGAGGATTACAGTAGACGACATCGCCAAGCACTTGGCCTTCGTCGCCCAAAGCGAAGGCGTCAACGCCGAGCCTGAGGCCTTGAACATCATCGCACAGAAAGCCGACGGTGCCCTGCGCGACGCGCTCTCCATCTTTGACCAGATGGTCAGCTTTTCGGGGAAGAGCATCACATACAAGGATGTCATCGAGAACCTCAATGTGTTGGACTACGACTACTATTTCCAAATCGTCGACCACCTCCTGCAAGGCCATACAAGCGACATCCTATTAATTCTGAACGACATCATCAGCAAGGGTTTCGAGCCCCAGCATTTCGTGAGCGGCATGGGTAACCATCTGAGAAGCCTTTTGGTTTGCAAGGACCCTGTCACCGTACAGCTCTTGGAGGTCAGCGAGCAGCTGAGGCAACGCTATCTGGCGCAGGCGCAGGCCTGTCCCCTGCCCTTCCTTGCCAAAGCCTTGGAAATCAACAACCAATGCGACATCGACTACCGCGCCGCCAACAACAAACGCCTGCATCTCGAGATCGCCTTGTTGAAGATGTGCGCCTTGTGCAGCAATGCCTTGGCTATGCCGACGGCGCCGGCACAACCCATGCAGATGCCGCAAAACAGGCCGGCTGCCACCAGTCAGCCAGCACCAGTCAGCCAGCAGCCTACACCCATGCCACAAACTACGGTAACGACGAAGGCTCCTGAGCCCGTCGAAGGGCCGACCCCAACAGTCAATCAACAAAAGCAGCCGCAAGCCTCTCCAAGCGGCGTTTCGACAAGCTCAACATCCGCCCAACCTGTCGTCCGTCCACGTGGCACCACCAGCAGCATTAGCGTCAACAAGGCCATGCAGCAGGCGGAGCAGAAGGCCGAGGAGAAGGAAGAGACATGGGACACCCCTTTCACGCAGGAACAGCTTAGTGCCTCGTGGATTGACTTCGTCAACCGTTACAAGAACATCTCACCCAATTTCGCTGCGGCTTTGGGGAAATACACACCTAAATTAATTGGTGACTCGGAGATCCACTTCAGCGTCGACAACCTCCTCTTCGAGCACGACACCGAAGGCATGACCGCCTTGAGACACCATCTGAAACAGAGCCTACACAACAATCAATACCAACTCAAGCCCGAGGTAATGGAACGTCCCGCCGAGATCGATGCCTATACCGACAAGGACAAGTTCGAAAAGATGGTGGAGGAACGTCCTTATTTGAGGACATTGCAGACCGAGCTAAAGCTGGAGGGTGACCTTTGATTAGTTTAGAGTTGAGAGTTTAGAGTTTAGAGTTAAGAATTGAATTAAACTAGATTGAAATCTTTAAATATCAATTAATAAAATATGAAGACAAAACATTTTGTAGCCATGACGATTATTTGTACAATGGCCGCTGGTTGCGCTGAGAAGTCAGCCGTCACACCAGAACCCCAAAACGAAGCTGTCCCTGCCATCGAGTTGAGCAACATGGACACCACCTTCAACCCTGCGGACGACTTCTTCCGCTATGCCAACAACAACTGGATGCAGAACAATCCCATCCCTGAAGAGTATTCCACCTACGGAGCCTTCACTGAGATCAGCCTGCACAACGAGGTCCTCATCCAGGACATCATCAATGAGGTGTCGCAAGACGCCAACGCCGAACAAGGCAGCATCGCACAAAAGATCCGCGACTTCTACAACGCTGGCATGGATTCCATCGCCATCAACGAACGCGGCTATAGCGAACTGCTCCCTTACTTCGAGCAGATTGACGCCCTCAACGACAAGACGCAGCTGCCCTCGCTGCTCGGCGACCTCCACAAGAACGGCTTCGGCGGCTTCTTCTATGCCGGTCCGAGCCTCGACCCGAAAAACGCCCAGCGTTACATCATGCACGTCTATCAAGGCGGCCTCAGCCTGACCGACCGCGACGACTACCTGTTGGCCGAATCGCAGGAGATGCGCGACAAGTATGTGGAACACGTCGCCAAGATGTTCCAACTCACAGGCACCGATTCCATTGAAGCCGCGAAGAAAGCCCAGGGCATCCTCGCCCTTGAGACCCAGCTGGCCAACAACTCGATGAGCCGTGTGGACATGCGTGACCCCGACCTCACCTACAACCTGAGGACCTTCGCCCAACTGCAAGGCTCCACGCCCAACTTCGACTGGAGCACCTACTTCGCCAGTGCCGGTGCACCTCAAGTCGACACCCTTAACGTGTGCATGGTCGACTTCATCGCCGGCCTCGACAAGGTCATCCTCAACGCTGACCTCAACACCATCAAGGACTATCTGCGTTGGAAAGTCATCCGCAGCAGCGCCTCCATGCTGAGCGACGACCTCGCTGCCGAGAGCTTCAACTTCTACGGCAACTATCTCTATGGCCAGCAAGTGCAGCAGCCTCGCTGGCGCCGCGTGCTCAACGCCACCTCCGACTGCCTCGGCGAGGCCATCGGACAGCTCTACGTCGAAAAGCACTTCCCCGCCGAAGCCAAAGAACGCATGCTCAACCTCGTCAACAACCTGAAGACCGCCTTGGGTGAACGCATCAAAGACCTCGACTGGATGAGCGAAGAGACCAAAGCCAGAGCACTCCACAAACTCGACTGCTTCAACGTTAAGATCGGTTACCCGAACAAATGGAAGGACTACAGCGACCTTGTCGTCTCCACCGACTCATACTTCCAGAACGTGCACCGTGCCATCACCTTCGAGAACGACATCGACATGGCCCGTCTGGGCAAACCCGTCGACAAGGAAGAGTGGTTCATGACCCCGCAAACCGTCAACGCCTACTACAGCCCCGAGATGAATGAAATCGTCTTCCCCGCCGCCATCCTGCAACCTCCGTTCTTCAACATGGAGGCCGACGACGCCGTCAACTACGGTGGCATCGGCGTGGTGATCGGCCACGAGATGACCCATGGTTTCGACGACCAAGGCTGCAAGTACGACGAAAACGGCAACCTCAACAACTGGTGGACCGAAGAAGATGCCGCGAGATTCAACGAGCGCACCGCCCAACTCGTGAAGCTCTTCAACGAGTTCCAAGTGAGAGGCTACCAAATCAATGGCCAGCTCACCCTCGGCGAGAACATTGCCGACCTCGGCGGCCTCAACATCGCATGGGACGCCTATCAGATGACCGAAGAAGCCCAAGCCAACCAAAGCATCGACGGCTTCACGCCCGCCCAGCGCTTCTTCATCAGCTACGGCACCATCTGGCGCAACAACTCGCGCGACAAGTACATTGAACGCCAAGTGAAGACCGACGTGCACTCGCCCGCCGAAGCCCGCGTCAACCGCACCCTCGGCTCGATGCCGCACTTCTACGAAGCCTTCGACATCCAGCCCGGAAACGGCATGTACATCGCCCCTGAAGAACGCGCAAATATTTGGTAATCAACAACAATCATGTAGAGACGCAAGATTTTGCGTCTCTACATTTTTTCATTGAAACATGGGATTGAAGAAAGCTATAGGGAAACTGGGACTTAAACTCGGAGGTTGGAAGACCGTCAACAACGCTCCTGCCGACTTGGGTAACGCCGTCTGCATCGTGGCGCCCCATACTGCCATCGAGGATTTCTTTGTCGGATTGGGCTTTTATTGGTCCTACGGCATCAAGTTCAAGGTGATGATGAAGAAGGAATTCTTCAAGCCCGTCGTCGGATGGATCCTGAAGAAGATGGGCGGCATCCCTGTCAACCGCGGCCATCAGAACCATTTGGTGGATCAGATGATTGAGATGTTCAGCCAAAACAAGGACACCCATCTCCTCATCTGTCCCGAAGGCACGCGCAAGGCTGTCACCCATTGGAAGAAAGGCTTCTACGTCATCGCAGAAGGCGCGCATCTGCCCATTATCCTTGGCTTCATCGACTACAAGAGAAAGTATTGCGGCATTGAACGCATCTTCTATCCCACAGGCGATTACGAAAAAGATTTGGCCGAGATTTGGGACTATTACAAGGACATCAAAGCCAAGCATCCAGAAGGTTTCAACCTCGACGAACAATACCGGAAAGCACAAGAATGATCGACCTTACAACAAAAATCCACGACAAGTTCACCTTGGAGTTCAAGGTGGGATTCAACACGGAGAAGACTGGGCATCCCTTGAAGCACAGCGACTTCGTTATGAACACCTGGATTTTTGTGCCCAACAGCCTCGACATCAACGCGGCCAAATACAGTAAGGAAGATTTTTACCGCGACATCAAGTCGGACGTGCGCCTCATCACCCCCGACTACCCACTACACAACCTCGCCAACGACGAACAGCTGCTACCCAACCGCTCCCTGGCCGAGAACATCGACGACATCGCCATTGCCCCCGACGACACCGACGACCTCTACCACAGCGTCAAGATGTATTGCGCCATCGCCAAAAGCGCCTTCCGCAACGCCTGGATCAACGTCGCCAAGCAACCTGACACCGTATCACGACACCAGACCTGTTCCGACTACCTCGACGATACCGTCAAGGTCCTGGAACGTTTCCGCGAGTTACATAACAAGCTAGCTGACAAAGAAATAGACGAGAGGACACAACAAGTCCTTGCGTACGGCGACGAGTTCTTGAGCAACATCCTTGAAGAGTACACTTACCGTCTTCGCGACGTGTTGCACAAGTCGCATCCCGAAGACTACGCCCGGCTGGAGGAGCACTTCAAGTCGGTGCTGACAGAAGAAAAAGCCTACAAGCAGCATCAAGGGTATCTCACCGTTGAGCCCGACGACCCGCATGGCAATAGCGACTTCGTCTTCCGCGCCAGTCTGTTGAAGAAATTCGCAGAGAGCGATCTTTTCCTCAACGCCACCAAACGCAAGAACACGTTTTTGGTCGAGCAAATTCTGTATAGCCTGGCCGCCGGAGCCGCCATGGTCGTGGCCACCCTGTCGTCCTTCTTCTTCCAGCAGCGCTATGGCAACTTCACCCTGCCCTTCCTCATCGCGCTGGTCATCAGCTACATGTTCAAGGACCGCCTGAAAGACTGGCTGCGTCTCGGCTTCGCCAAGCGTGTCAGCAACAAAGTGTTCGACACGCGAACCGATTTCCGTATCAAGGGTCGGCACATCGGATGGAGCAAGGACAGCTTCGACTTCATCGACGGCGACAAGGTCATCCCCGAGGTGATGGAGGTGCGCGACCGCAACCCGCTCTTCGCCGAGGTGAGCGGCAAAGACGAAAAGGTGTTGCTCTTCCGCAAAAAAGTTCAGCTCTGGCCTGCCAAGCTGGCCAAGGCAAGTCCCTTCCCCTTGAAGGGCATCAACGACATCATCCGTTACAACATCACAGAATACACCCGCAAGATGGACAACCCGAGCTTCCCGCTGTCGGGCACCTGGGACGAGGGCGAGTATCGCCCCATCGTAGGCGAAAAGATCTATCGCCTGCATTTTGTCGTACAATGCGTCTTCGAAGGCAAGACCGAATACAAGCGCATCGTGGTGAAATGCAACAAGAAGGGTATTTTGGAGGTGGGATAAAAAAAATCGGAGACGCACCGAGGCACGTCTCCGAAAATCAAATCTAATAGAACTCAGCTCGTTGTCTTTACTGACTGTTCCGCTATGTTGACGCGGAACTGGGTATCGCCGAGGCGAATGGTGTCGCCATCGCTCAGGTACATTTCCTCGTCAGGATCCAGTTTATCGCCGTTGTAGAAGACGCCATTCTTTCCTGTTGGAAGTTGACTTATGGTAAAACCCGTCTTACCTTTCTTGCGGATGGCGGCGTGCAACCGACTCATCTTCTTGTCATCGGTCGCCACCTCTACGTCGGGACGAAATTCAGGACCGCTAGTGTTTTTTCGTCCTATTGTGTAATAGTCGGCGGTCAGTTCAAAACTCTGATAGGCTGTCAGGCTGCTTCCCACCGTCTCGAGCACAAGCGAGTTGTCGGCTTCGAAATCGCCTCCGATCTTGGTCGAGTCGCTCTCGAACTTGGGAGCCAGCTCAACCGGGATGGGCACCAGAAACTTGGCGCCGCATTTGGGGCAACAGCCCTGCTTCTTCGTTCCGATGTCGGATTCCATCACCGGCACGGCGAGTTTGGTGGCGCATCTGGGACACGTGACTGAGATCTTTACAATCTTGGCCATAGCTTTTCTTGATTATGCAAAATCGTCCATATCCATATTGTTGTCGATGGTGATATCTGGGTCATAATCCACCGAGGCGAGGTCGTCAATATTCTGATTGTCGGCCAGATAGCTGTCGTCGGGCATGTCAAGGCTGGCATCTGGCGTAATCATGACGCCGCCGATGCCAATGACGCTACCCTCATCGTAGGCCAAGTTGCCTGCTTCGTCGACGCCCGGGTCAAGGATCAGGGTGTCGAGGTTACCATCGCCCGTGGTGTCGAGCACCAGGTCGAGGCTCTCGTTGCCGTCGGCATCCACAATCAAGGCATCGACTTGGCCGTCACCGTCCATATCGGCCGAGTTGTACACTTCACTCTCGTTGAAGGTCAGGACACCGGTCTCGAAAGGTTCGGGACCCACCATGCCGGGTTCAACCACGACAGGATCTTCACCGCCATTGACAATGGCGATCTGGTCGAATTCATGGATGGAGTTGTCGGCCATGAGGAGATTGCCTTCATCGTCGACCATGGGATCCACGACCAGAGTGTCATATTGGCCGTCGCCCGTGGTGTCCATGATGACATCCGGGATGTCGTTGTCGTTGACGTCGACCAATGCGACATCGTTGATGCCGTCGCCATCAAGGTCATATTCGTCGATGACTCTAGAAGCGTCGATGTTCAATGCGGTAGGATCTTCGGGTGCAACAGGGTCAATATGGTCATAATCCGGCTTGATGGCTTCCGCGATGGAATCGGAGTTGCCTTCAGTGTTGCCACCAGCATAATAATCATGTTGAGGCACGTTATGAGCGGAGTGGCTCACGTCAGCCCAATACTGCTCATGCTCGGCATCCGACATGGCATCCCATTCGTTGCCGTAATAGGTGCCGTACACTTGGCCGTGCCACTCGAAGAGTCCGCCAGGACCTACTTCGTGACGGGCGGCAGCAAAGGCTTCGTTGAAGCTCATGTCATCGTTCACGCCATGGGCCACAGGCATATTGTGACCGATCAAAGGCTCCGGTTCCGGTTCCGGTTCTGGCTCGGGTTCCGGCTCAGGTTCGGGTTCCGGCTCAGGTTCGGGCTCCGGCAAAGGTTCGGGTTCACCCGAGGCCGAGGCCATATTGGAGAACAGCACACCTCCTGCGGCACCGGCTACGCCAGCACCTGCGGCGATGCCCGCGGTGGCCAGATTGCTCTTTTTCTTGCCTTTAAGAGCATCTTTCTTCTCGGGGGTCTCCTCGTTCATGAAGTTGTTCTCGTCACCGTAGGTAACATTGTCGAATTGCGATTCGTAGTTCTCACCCGAATCAAACATTGTCTCGTCGCTCATAATTGTCAGTTTTGTTGTTGATTTTTAATTATTGATTGTATTGTTGAATTACATTTTAGTATTCACAACAAAGTGATTTTATACAAAAATCGTACAAAAATAGCATAAATTCTTTAATAAGAAAACATTTTTTTGAGTTTTATTGTTTAACCGTTTGTTTTTTTCTTGAAGCCAAAACCTCAAAATCCTTATCTTTGCCGCACAAAACAGCAATCATCATTTCGTATCATGCAGAAATTCAACGAATTAATACAAGAAGAACTAAAAGGTTGGAAACCCTTCGACATCATCTGGCTGGTGACCGTTTGCGCCATCATCACCACCGTTACCTTGCTCACTTCCAATACGGAAGCCTTCGGGCAGTCGCATCCTGCCCTCTCGGCGGGCGCCGTCAAGGCCTGTGTGGTGTGTTCCATCATCGCGGCCATCATCGGAGTCATCAACGTGGTTTTGGGCGGCAAAGGCAAACTCTCCAACTATTTCTTCGGCGTCATCAGCGCCTGCCTGATGATTTACATCAACCTCACGGTGAAGAACTACGGCATCATGCTGGTAAGTGTCTACAACCTTGTCATGCAATTCGTGGGCTTCCGTGCCTGGTCGAAGAACATGAACAAGGCCACGCACGAAGTCAAGAAGATTCACATGAAGAAAAACATGAGGCTAGTTTATGCCGCCATCCTGGCCGCCGCTACCGTGGCCTTGGGCTTCGTCATGCGGTATGTGGGCGACGCGCACCCCTTCATCGACGCCTTCATCACCTCGGCTCAGGTCATCGCCATGATTTTGATGGTCAGCATGTTCGCCGAGCAGTGGTGGCTGTGGATCGTCATCAACATCGCCAGCATCTACCTCTTCCTCACCTCACGTGAGGTCACCCTCGCCCTCGCACTGATGTACATGGTGTATTTCGTCAACTCCATTATCATGTGCGTGCGTTGGGAACGAGAGGCACGGGAAAACGACAGGGCCTAAGTGGTTCCTTAACGGATCTCCTGACCCATTACATTGTATCTCTTGCCTTCCCTGATGATGAAGATCTGTCCGTCTTCAAACACTTTAATGACGCCTTCGCCATCGTTGCTTCCTTCGTTTTCCTCAATGCCGAAGCCTTCGACAAGGATTTGCACCTGATTTGCGGGAAGACCATCGGCATAGCAGATGCCGCCTTCGTTAGGATTGATCCCTCCCCCACGCGGTTTTTTCAGCCAGCATCCGTTGAGGGTCATCTGCTGCGCAGCCACCGCCATACGGGCCGTGGTGACCTCGGCGAGCAGGACGGCTTTGTTCACCGTCAACTCACCGGCGCAGTCGAGGGCATGCAGGGCTGACGAAGAATTGCGCGAGAGCAAGTCGAGCGTGACGTTTTCGTTGACGGTGAGGTTAGGGCATTTCAATGCCGAACCCGATATGTTGGCCGTCATCTTCAGCGTGTAAGCTTCGTCAGCCTCGATGTAGAGGTTGTCCCAGCAGTCGACGGAAGCATAGAATTCAGCATTGCCTTCGAGACGGATGCCGAAGTCGCGGCCCGTGCCGATGACGACGAAGTTCTTGCTCAGGTGGTAATCAAAACCGTCTTGCAGCGTCAGCAGGTTGGTTTCGGGATTGTAGGAGGCCAAGCCGTCACCGAAAATGTCGGAGGCGTTCTCGGGGGTCACTTCCAACTCGTCAAACTTGATGCCGTAGCCTTGGGCGAAAACGGCGGTCACAGCCATCATGACAGCCGCAATGGTCATAAACAGTCTTTTCATGGCGTTTCTCGTATTAAGGTTTTCTATTACCCTGCAAAGAAACGGATTATTTCCGAATAAAACAAGAAGAATCACCCTGTAATCTCCATGCCTTAATCGCACCGCCACGAAGGGAAACAGCCTATCTCCAATTCCAAGGCCTGTTAGTTCGAACGCGCGGAGCGGACAGGGCGGACAGATAGACCAATGTAGCGGCTGCTGGTGCCATCCTCACTACAACGATCCGAACTGATGTAGAAGCTAAACGCGTCGACCGAACCGCGACTGCTGAGTGACCCCGACCAGTAGCAGCCGCTACTGCCATCGCTTCTAAGGATGCCATCGAGACGACAGCCTGCAGCAGGCAGGAAGAGCGTCTGTCCGTTCTTCTTCGAAGTGAAGAGGCGGCCTGCCTTACCACTTCGTGTCATCCACCGGTTAGTCGTGTTCGCCAGCAGTTCTTCCCACTGCGCATTGCTCGGCGTTTGCCAGCCGCTGCCCCAGTTGGCCGTGGCGGGGTCGTCGCCGCTTTGCAAGGTAGTCAGGTTGTCCGTGAAGCCGTTGTTGCCTTGGAAGGATATTTTGCAGTACTTGGTTAGTCTGTGGGAATCGCCGTTGGCGTATCTGTAAGTACTCCAGTTGTAGGTGCTCTTCGTGCAGGTCTCGCCCCAAGCGTAGTAGTTGCCGTAGCCTTCAGGGCTTGAGGCGCCTATGTTGCAAGTGGCCCACAGCGTGCCGCTCGGTAAGCCGAGGTCAATCCAATCGTGGCCGTTGGCAGTACCAGAATATCGTGGCCGTAGTTCATCGCGCTTTTGGCGCGCTTCTGTCACATGGCGTCCATTAGGATAATTCCTCAGATAGGCTTCGCAAGCTTCAAATGTATTGCAACCAGCATAAGCCTCATCGTCTTCAAGACCGTTCAACGTTTCGCGTACCTGGTCGGAATGAAAGCCTTCAGGGTATATTTCCAAATAGGATCTGCAATTGTCAATAGTACTGCACACACGATAGGTCTCCTCCTCTACACGTTGGATGCTGTCGGTCACCAGGGAATCAATGAAGTGCTGGGCCTCTGCATAGTGAGCGGCTTGCAGACCGTAATTGTTGCAATATGTCTGGTAGTCAGCCACAGTTTGGCAGGCAAGAAACGCCTCTGTGTCGGGATCAACGGGCGTTGGTTTGGGCTGCCGCAAGAAGAGTATGGCTGCTATGGCCGCCACCGCTGCGGCGGCAAGGGCGATCCAGAGGGTTTTCTTGGGTTTAGGGGTTGAGGTCCCTGAGCCCGTCGAAGGGCCGACCATCGGTTGTTGCTTTTTTTCTGCTTGGGGCGTGCCTGCCACTTCGGTTCCCTCGTCATTGGGCTGTGAGGGATTGTCATTGGGCTTAGGAGATAGCGGACTATCAATCCCCCGCCCTTCGGGCACCCCCTTAATAGGGGGAAGTCCGCCCGAACCTCCTGCATTGGCAACCGTCTCGTCTTCTTGGGCCTCGCCCGAGACAATGCGAAACAGCTCTGCCTCGTCCTTGGCACGCTTGTCAGCATCCACCACGAGACAACGCTCCGCCACCTTGCACCACTTCTCAGGCATCACGCCGAGACTCTGCACATTACCGTTCACGATCTTGTTGTAGATCTCCAAATCGGCTTGGGCCGTGTTGGCGGCACCACTACCTGCGCTGAAGAGTTGCTGGCCAGTGAAGATTTCGTACAGGATGGCGCCATACGACCAGAGGTCGGTGTTCAAGCGCAGTGGCTTGCCTTGCAGCTGCTCGGGCGAGCTGTAGCGCTGCGTGCCGCCGCCGAAACTGTTGCTAAACACGCTGCCGTCGCTCATATCGGCGGCCTTGCTCAAGCCAAAGTCGGTTATCAATGGAATCACATTGTCGCCGTCCCTTACAATCAGGATGTTACCCGGCTTCAGGTCGCGGTGCACCACCTTGTGCTCGTGGAGGAAGGCGATGCCTTCCAACAGTTGGGTGGCGATGTCTTCCATCTGTGCCGCCGTCAGTCCTTGTTTTATGGCGTTGCTGAGGTTGCCATCAGGATAATACTGCATCACGGCATAGTCGAAGATACCTTGTGGCGACTCGAAGGAGTAGAACTCCTCGTAGTTGGCGATGTTGGGATGCTTGGGTACATGGTTCAGCGCCTCAAATTCGTCCTTCAGCGAGAAGGTCTTCTGTCCGTCGGCGGTGGTCCTCACCTCGCTCACCTTGATGGCCACGGTGCGGTGCAACACATTGTCCTTGGCCTTGTAAACCGTGCCAAAGCCTCCCCCGCCAATGCGGTCGCGGCTCGGGCTGTAAGTATAGCGTTTGAAAAATTCTTCTTGGGTCATAGTCGTTACAACAATCCTTTAATTGCCCACAAAAATAGGGAAAATCCCATTGTCGACCAAGTTTTGGTGAATAATTATGCGACACACACTATTGTTTTTTTTGTATTTTTGTCACGTTCAACAACAAAATCCATTCAAACCATTAATACATCACAACCATGAAAAAAAGCCTTAAAACCCTGGCGGTACTCATCTGCGCCACTTACGCATTGTGCTTCACCCAATGCACCAAGAGCCCCGAAGACCTCATCATCGGCAGCTGGAACATGGAAGATGTCGAAATCACTGAATCTTATGGCGACCAGAGCGTGACCGAGCACAATGGTCCAGAAGAAAACGAGACGGTGGTCATTACGTTCAACAAAGACAACACCATGACCCAAGTGGTAACCACTGTCGAAGATGGCATCACTTACACCCATACCAAACGTGGCACCTACACCTTGGTGGACAACAATCTCTCCTTTGTTTTGAGCGGGCCTCAAACCTACGACATCGAGACACTCGACAAACATGATATGATACTCTCTACATCCGAGTCCAGCATGATTGACGGTATTCTGCACACAACAATCGGCAAAGTCTACCTGAAGAGACTATAACAGGCACCATCTCCTAAAAAGAAGCAAAAAGCCGTGAAGGATTATTCCCTCACGGCTTTTTTCATGCTCTGTTTTCAGCTTTAATTCCTAAATATCAATCTGTCGTTTTGCATGTCGACGATGATGGTCTTCGTCTTGTCGACCGACTCGGCCAGAATCATCTTCGACAGCGAGTTAAGCAACTCACGCTGCATCATACGTTTCACGGGACGCGCACCATACTGCGGGTTGTAGCTCTGCTTTGCGATGAAGTCCACTGCGGCATCGGTGATGTCAATCTTGATGTCGTTGGCAGCCAGCATCTTCTGCACGCTGCGGAACTGCATCCTCACGATGTCGGCAATCTGGCTCTCGTCCAAAGGCTTGAACATGATGATGTCGTCGACACGGTTCAGGAACTCAGGCCGCATGAACTGCTTCAGCTGCTCCATCACCTCGTTACGGGTCTTCTCGAAGACTTCCTCGTCGTTGCTGCCATTGAGCATGGCGAAGTTCTCTTGGATGATATTTGCACCGATGTTGGAGGTCATGATGACGATGGTGTTCTTGAAGTCCACCGTACGGCCCTTGTTGTCGGTCAGACGGCCATCATCCAAGACCTGCAGTAGGATGTTGAACACGTCGGGGTGAGCCTTCTCGATTTCATCCAACAGAATGACGGAATACGGCTTACGACGCACGGCCTCGGTCAACTGGCCACTCTCTTCGTAGCCCACATATCCTGGAGGGGCTCCGATGAGTCGCGACACCGTGTGACGCTCCTGATACTCCGACATGTCGATACGCACCATAGCGTTCTCGTCGTCGAACAGAAACTCTGCCAAGGCCTTGGCCAGCTCGGTCTTACCCACGCCCGTGGTACCCATGAAGATGAAGGAACCGATAGGACGTTTGGCATCCTGCAGGCCCGCACGGCTACGACGGATAGCATCGCTGACGGCGGTGATGGCCTCGTCCTGACCGACAACACGCTTGTGCAGTTCGTCCTCGAGATGCAAGAGCTTCTCACGCTCGCTTTGCATCATCTTATTGACCGGGATACCCGTCCAACGCGAGACGATCTCTGCCACGTCGTCGGATCCGACTTCCTCGTCTACCAACGGATGGTCGCCTTGCACTGCAAGCAGGTCTGCCTTGGCTTTCTCAATGGCAGCCTCTGCCTCGCGGATCTTGCCGTAACGCAGCTCTGCCACACGGCCGTAGTCGCCGTCACGCTCAGCCACCTCGGCTTGATGCTTGTAGATCTCTATGTTGCTCTTTTCCTTCTGGATAAGTTCCACATAATTGCGCTCGGTCTCCCATTTGGCCTTGATGGCGGAGCGTTTGTCGTTGAGTTCGGCTAGCTCCTTCCCTATCTCCTCCACCTTCTTGATGTCGTTTTCGCGCTTGATGGCCTCGCGCTCGATTTCCAGCTGGCGGATGGCACGCTCCACGTCTTCCAACTCCTCGGGCATCGAGTCGATTTGCAGCCTCAGACGCGAGGCAGCCTCGTCGATCAGGTCGATAGCCTTGTCGGGCAGGAAACGGTCGCTGATGTAACGCACCGATAGTTGCACGGCGGCGATGATGGCCTCGTCCAAGATACGGATGTGGTGGTGAGTCTCGTAGCGTTCCTTCAAGCCACGGAGGATGCTGATGGCCGAAGCCTCGTCAGGCTCGTCAATGAGCACCTTCTGGAAACGACGCTCCAATGCTTTGTCCTTCTCGAAATACTGCTGGTATTCCTTCAATGTGGTGGCACCGATGGCGCGGAGCTCGCCACGCGACAGAGCCGGCTTCAGGATATTGGCCGCGTCCATGGCGCCTTCGCCACCGCCTGCGCCGACCAAGGTATGAATCTCGTCTATGAACAGGATGACTTCGCCGTCGCTGTCCACGACTTCCTTGACGACGTTCTTCAGACGTTCCTCAAACTCACCCTTGTATTTGGCGCCGGCGAGCAATGCACCCATGTCCAGACTGAACACGGTCTTGCTCTTCAGGTTCTCGGGCACGTCTCGGTTAACGATACGCTGGGCCAGACCCTCCACGATGGCGGTCTTACCCACGCCCGGCTCACCTATTAATATAGGGTTGTTCTTGGTGCGTCGGCTCAGGATTTGCAGCACACGACGGATCTCCTCGTCACGGCCGATGACCGGGTCGAGTTTGCCTTCGCGCGCCAAGTCGTTCAAGTTCTTGGCGAAACGGTTCAGCGAGTCGTAGTTCTGCTCGGCATCCTGCGAGTCGACCTTCTTGCCCTTGCGGAACTGCTTGATGGCGGTTTCAAGGTCACCCTTGTTCACGCCTTGTTCCTTCATCATCTGGGCAGCGAGGCTGTTGCTCTCGAAGACGGCCAGCAACAGATGCTCGATGGACACGTATTCGTCGCCCATCTTCTTGGCCAAGGCCAAGGCATCGTTGAAGATTTTGCTGACCTCCGAGGAATAATACAATTCGGTGCCGCTGCTGCGCGGTTGTGAGTTGATGGCCTGGTCAAGGGATTCGTTGAGGCGATTCAGGTTGACGCCCAGCTTCTTCATCAGGTTGGGCACCAAGTAATCGTCGCTCAGCAACATACCCTTCAGCAGGTGGATGGCTTCCACGGTCTGGCTCTGGTGAGACTGTGCAATCTCCTGAGCTTTCCCGATGGCTTCCTGTGATTTGATAGTGAATTGGTTGATGTTCATATTTGGGTTCTCCTTTCTTTGTTTCTTTTTTGACTTCGAGACTTCGAGACAGCGGGACACGAGACGAGTCCAAGGCTCGAAGCCTCACGTCGCAGGCCATCAAAACTTTGGCCAATCCTATTGAAGAGAAATAAAGGCAGTTTTTATGACAAATTGTCACTAAATCAAGGATTTAGCAGATTCTTTTACGACATTTTGACAATTTTTCCCTACTTTTGCCCCGTCAAACCCGAGCCATAATGGAAAACGAAATACAACCCGAAGTCAAAACCACCAATTGCGAAGCGATCAACAAAGTTAAATGCCTCAACTGCGGCACCGAATTCGAAGGAAAGTTCTGCCCCGAGTGCGGACAAAGCGCCGAAACGGGACGGTTCACATTCAAGTTTATTTGGGAGAACCTCATCGCAGCCATTCTCGGCAGAGACGGCGGCATTTGGTTTACGCTCAAAAACTTGTTCACCCGTCCAGGCGCGATGATTGTCGAGATCCTCAACGGCAAACGCAGAAAATACTTCTCTCCTTTCCCGATGCTGATTTTCTCCCTGACGGTTTATCTCCTTATCGCATCTGTCAGCGGCAGCCGCGAGGAATACAACATTTCAGAAAATGATATTACTGCTGAATTAGAAAACCCAAAAGAATACGAAGACGATATAAGGCTTATCTACACAACCAGCCTCAAAGGCCTTCAATTCTACTACAACCATTACACTGCTTGTTATTTGCTAACGCTTCCCTTGCTGGTGTTTGCGACAAGACGCGCCTTCGGCAAACAAAACAGGAAACGCTATAATGGAGCGGAATACACCATAACGGTCGTGTATTCAATGGTTATGGTTGTCTTATTCCGATGTGTAGTGAGTTTGGTTTACCTGTTTTCTGTCGATTTGTCAAGCACAATAGCCATCTTTCCTTTGGCCATCTGTATTTCCTTGGCAGTCTGTTTCCGAAGAATGGCTGGATACAACATCCCCAAAACTATCCTACGTAGCGTTTTGGCTACTTTGTTATATTACCTGTTGTTAGGCGCACTCTTTGTGATAGGTTGTATTGTCGTCCTCACTATTGCTTTAGTCCATCACTATTTATAACTGTCTTCTTTACTTCGCCCTCCAAAAGCTCCTGGTGAACAGCAACAAAATCGTGAAGATCTCGAGACGTCCCACCAACATATCGAACGATAGCAGCCATTTAGCCACATTTGGGATGGCATCGAAATTGCCGCTCGGACCCGTGATGCCCGAGCCTGGGCCGTAGTTGCTGAAACAGGTCAGGAAGGAAATAGCTCCCTCTTCGAGGCTCATACCTACTGCCGAGAGCACCACTATGTTGACCATAAAGACGATGATGAACAGCGAGAAGAACGACAGCACACGCTTCAAGCTGAGGTCTTCCACGATCTGCCCCGAAATCTTGACGGTGTACATGCTCGTCGAGTGGATCAACTCGTTGATGGTCTTCTTGATGTATTTGACCAGCACGATGACACGCACCATCTTGATGCCGCCACTGGTAGAACCCGCACAGCCACCCACCACCATCAACAAGACCGTCGGGATGAGGAAAAGACGGCCCCAGAGGTCATAGTCGTAGTTGCTGCCCTGGAAGCCCGTATTCGACAGCAAGGCCACCACATGAAACATCGAGGTACGGATGCGCTCCCACCACGTCGAGGGATGTGAGGCCAACTGTTCGTCGGTGATCGTGTTGAAATGCGGAGCGAAATAGAAACGTCCCACAAACAGCAAGGTGAAGGCAACAATGGCGATCAAGTACCAACGCAACTCCTCGTTTTTCTTGATGACATCGAAACGGCGGTTGAACAGGAAATGGTACATCGCAAAGCTGACGCCCGACATCGACATGAAGACGATACAGACGCATTCGATATAGTTAGAGTGGTAATAGCCGATGCTGGCCTGATGCGTGCTGAAACCGCCTGTCGCTATGGTCGTCAAGGCGTGACAGACAGCGTCGAACTTGTTCATGGGGCCCAGAGAATACATGAAGGCACATAACAGCGTCAGGGCAATGTAGATGAACCACAGCAAACGCGAGGTGGCCCCCATGGTGGGAGCCAGTTTCTCTACGCTCAGACCCGGCGCCTCGGCAGCGAAGAGTGAGACCTTCTTCGAGCCTTTGGCCACTGAAGGGAGGAACGCCAAGGTGAACACCACCACACCCAAGCCGCCCATCCATTGCATGATGCTACGCCAGAAGAGGATGCCGTGGGGCTGCTGGTCGATGTTGCTGAGGATCGTGGCACCCGTGGTCGAGAAGCCCGACATGGTCTCAAAGAAAGCGTCCGTCACATTGTCGACCGTGCCATACATCAGGAACGGCAACATGCCGAAGAGGGAGAACAACACCCACGACAGGGCGACCACCATGAAGGTATCACGTATCTGCATGGTATTGCGTTTGGCCATGCTACCGATGCTGTAGAGCAACAGACCTACGGCACCGGTCAAGCCCGCCGTGAGAAGGAAACAACGGGCATCGCCGTCTCCAGCCACACGCTGATAGTGCAAGGCGACCGCCGCCGTCAGCAACAATGCCGCGGCCTCGATCAACAACAATACACCAAACAGCTTGCTTTTCATGATTTTACGTTATTCTTTTTTTTCGGTTTTTCGGACGCACGCGGTGCGTCCCTGCGACGGCTGCCACAGTGTGACAGCCCTACAATGGACGGACACGCGGGCCCGCCCCAACGATCAATTCCAGGGTTGCGCCCAGCCGTCGCCGTAGTCGAAATCTTCCTCGTCCTCGTCGTCCTTTTCCTTATAGGAATGGTCGTCATAGGGCTTCAGCCAGTTCCGGAACTTATACGAAGGTATCGCCGTGATCTCGCCGTCGGCCTCGGGCGACACGGCGATGTCGATGTCGTCGGCAGCCAACTCCTTGAGCCAATGTCCCAGCTCCGAGAAGCCCATGTCGGTCACCGTGTAGCCTTCCCAGTCGCCCTGAGCGGCCTGGACCGCCAAGGCTTCCGATTCCCAGATGGGGATATAGGGTTCTCCGTCGCCGTCCTCCAGCATGGCGAAGAAGCCTTCCTTGGCTTCGAGCAACCACACCTTACGCGTCTCAAGGATGGCGTTCAAGAATTTCTCAAGATCTTTCATGGTCAACGTTTCCTTTGTTGTTGCATCTTAGCCTGTTGCTTCTGCGCCTCCTCGAGACGTTTCATGAAGCCGGACTTTTTCTGAGGCTTGCGTTTGTTCTCCTCGATGGTGGCACGCACCTTGTCCTCGTCGATCATTTTACGGAAGACGAACATCTGGATGAAGGTGATGATGTTGACCAGCATGTAGTAGTAGCTCAAGCCCGACGAGTAGTTGTTGAAGATGGCGAAGAACATGATGGGCATCAGGTACATCATCCACTTCATGGGTTTCATTTGCGGGTTGCTCGAATAGTCCATCTGTTTGTTGTTCACGTATGTGTAGATGAGCGTGGTGATGGTCATCAGGATGGTGAACAGGCTGAGGTGGTCCATGCCGAGGAACTTCGGGAACTCGACGATGCTATCGTAGGTCGAGAGGTCGTCGGCCCAAAGGAAGGGCTGCTGGCGCAACTCGATACTGGCGGGGAAGAAACGGAAGATGGCGATGAGGATGGGGAACTGCAGCAAGGCGGGCAGACATCCCGAGGCGGGACTCACACCGGCCTGTTTCTGCAGGTTCAGCACGGCCTGTTGTTTCTTCATGGCGTCCTCTTCCTTGGGGTATTTCTCGTTGATGGCTTCCATCTCGGGCTTCAAGACGCGGGTAATGGCTGACGACTTGTAAGACTTGAAAGCCAAGGGGAAGAGCAAGGTCTTGATGAGGATGGTCAGGATGAGGATGACGATACCGTAGTTCCAGCCATAGCTGCTCAGCCAGTTGAACACGGCGATGACGCCGTAGTTGATCCAACGGATGAGGAAGAAGTTACCCAAGTTGATCTGGTCCTGGAGGCCGAGGCCGTAGCTCCGCAGGGTCTTGAAGTGATTGGGACCGAAGTAGAGCTGCATCGGGATGACGTTGGTCTCGGCGTTCACGTTATAAGGCACTTCGATGTTGGCCAACATGGTCTTGAAGTAACGCGGGTTCTCCGAGTTTTGGGTCCGCACAGCCATGTGGGCGTTCTCAAACTGGTTTTTGGCCACAATCACATTGCAGAAGAAACGCTGCTTGAACGACACCCATTTCAAGGCGGTGTTCACCGTCTGGTCACTATCTTTCTGCTCGTTAAGATGGTCGACGTCCTTGTCGTTCAACGGCCTGAAATAGACTGCCTCGCCGGCAAAACGGTCGGTGCTCTTCTCCTGTTTCATCAGGTCGACGGACCAATCCAGACTCAGGTAGTCGGCGTCGTTGCCGATTACTTCCTTCAGCCCGACGGTGCGAATGTCGAAGTCGAGCATATAGTTGTCGTAGCGCACTGTGTAGACATATTCAAGGTACTGCTCGGCATTGTCGGTAGGCAGGCGCAGGGCGAAGACCACGCTGTCGTTCTCCCCCACCATGATGTCGCCGCCGGAATAAGGCTGGCCGTTCATATAGGGCTGGAAGTAGAACTGAGAGGTGTTGACCACGCGGTTGTGGGCAAAGAACGAAAGCTCGAACTTCGACGTGGCGGTGTCGAACATCACCAAAGGCAGCGAGTCGTAGGTCTTATAGTCCTTCAGCTCCACTCTTTTCAGGAAGCCGCCCTTGCTGCTGAAGGTCAACTTCTGGAGTTTGTTCTCAATGGTCCATAACTGCTCCTCGCCTTCCACGGCACCAGCGAAGATGCCGTATCTGTCACGCAAAGCGTTCTGTCTCTGTTGGGCGAGGCCGGCCGAATCCTGCGGTGCCACTTGAACGGTGTCGCTAGGCAGGGCGGCCAATTGGGCTTCGGCTTGCCTTCTCTCCGCCTGACGCAAGGAGTCCAAGGCCATCTGCTCCATGCGCGCGCGGCGGATGGAGTCCTGAATGCGCTGTTGCTCAGCTATTTGCTCCTTCGAAGGAGACATGAAATACATCCAGCCGAAAAGAATGGCCGCGATGAGGATAAAACCAAGTAATGTGTTTTTATTGTTCATTGGGTTGTAGTTTTCGTATAAGGCGGCAAAGATACAAAAAAAAGTGTCCCGCAGGACACTTTTTTCGATGAATACTAATCAAATTGGTATGAACCAAATAATTAGTAGTACCTGTAGCTCTTCACCTGGCCGATGTGGCGGGCGAGGCGGATCACCTGGTTGCTGTAGCCGAACTCGTTGTCGTACCACAGATAGAGGATCACGGTCTTGCCATCTTCGCTGACCTTGGTGGCCGGAGCGTCGAAGATGCAGGCGCAGCTGTCGCCGATACCGTCGCTCGAGACGAACTCCGTGTTGCTGCTGAAGCGGATCTGCTCGATGAGGTTACCCTCAAGGCAGGCGATACGGAAGGCCTCGTTGACTTCTTCCACCGTGGTGGCGCGCTCCAGATCGAGGGCGAGCACTGCCAAGGAGACATCAGGCGTAGGCACACGGACGGCATTGCTCGTCAGCTTACCCTTCAGCTCGGGGATGGCTTTGGCAGCGGCCTTGCCAGCACCCGTCTCGGTGATGACCATGTTCAAGGCGGCACTACGGCCACGACGCTCTTTCTTGTGGTAGTTGTCAAGCAGGTTCTGGTCGTTGGTGTAGCTGTGGATGGTCTCGATGTGGCCCTTCACGATGCCGAAGTTCTTCAGCATGACCTCGAGGCCGGGTACGATGGCGTTGGTGGTGCAACTGGCGGCCGAGAAGATGGTCTCGTTCTCAAGGTCGAGCGTGTCTTGGTTGACGCCATAGACCACATTCGGGATGTCGCCCTTACCAGGAGCGGTGAGCAGCACCTTGGCCACGCCCTTGGCCTGCAGGTGACGGGCCAAAGACTCACGGTCGCGGAAGGCGCCCGTGTTGTCGATAAGCAAGGCATCGTGGATGCCATATTCCGTATAGTCGAGGTCCTCGGGGTTCTTGGCTTCGAGGAAGAGGATCTTCTGGCCGTTGACCATCATCGCATTCTCGCCTTCGACGGGCGTGCACACGCCGTGGAAATAACGGTGCACCGAGTCGGTGCGGAACAGGTTGATACGCTTGGCGATATCCTCAGGCGAGTTCTTGCGGGTGACAATGGCGCGGACACGCAGGGCGTCGCCACGGCCAGCCATCTCCGTCATCTCGCGGCAGAGGATACGGCCGATACGACCGAAACCGTAGAGGATGACATCCTGCACCTTGTTGCTGCGCGGCAGGGCATCGATGATGTAATTGAGCTTGTCGCGGACAAAAGCAGTCACGTTGTTATTGTACTTCTCCTTCTCGTCCGTCCACTCCGAGTTGAGACGACCAAGGTCGATGCGGGCGGGAGCCAGGTTTTCGGCAAGGAGTGCCTTGGCGATGAGGAGCGAGTCCTGCACACGGACGGGCTTGCCCAACACGTTGGCGGCACGAAGGTGCTTGTTCAGGATCTTACCCGAACCACGGTTGACCAGCAGCGAGCGCAGCATGATCAGCTCCACCGACTTGTCGTACCAAAGCTTACCGACGATGTTGATGAGTTCGTTGGCGGCTTTTTCGTTTTCATTCCATGCCTTCAAAGAGGTTTCAAAATTGTCGTTGTTCATACTTGTAATTTTTATTCTACAATAGGTTTAATTTGATTTACATGATATTTTGGGCAAAGTTAGGGATTATTTTATTCCAAACAAACGAAATCAGTGTTTTTTTGTATTTTTGCGGCAAATATGTTTGATGATATGGAGAAATGCGAAGCATTCAACGAAGTTAAAAGCGACTGTCTGTACGATGCCTATCTGAGCATCCTCAAGGAAGAGCTGGTGCCCGCCATGGGTTGCACCGAGCCGATTTGTCTGGCCTACGCCGCCGCCAAGGCCCATGAGATCCTGGGCACCATGCCCAAACGCGTGGAGATCAAAGCCAGCGGCAACATCATCAAGAACGTGAAGAGCGTCATCGTGCCCAACACCAAAGGCATGAAAGGCCTGAAGGCCTCCGTGGCCGCAGGCATCGTGGCCGGCAACCCACAGAAAGCCCTCGAGGTCATCGCCGAGGTGACGCCTGAGCAGAAGAAGGAAATCGCCGCCTTCCTCGACAGCACGCTGATGACCATCGTGCCGCTCAATGTCATCGCACAGCTCGACGTGACGGTCACCTTATATACCGAGGAACACTCCGCCAGCGTGCGCATCGCGGGCTTCCATACCAACATCGTCCATATGGAGAAGGATGACCATGTGCTGTTCGACTCGGGCTATGCCGAGACGGGAGCCACCAAACTCACCGACCGCAGCTGCCTCAGCATGAAAGACATCTACGACTTCGCCAACACCGTCGACATCAAAGACCTCGAGCCCATTATCAGGCCGCAAATCGAATGCAACAAGGCCATCTCACAGGAAGGCCTAAAGAACAACTGGGGTGCCAACATCGGCAGCACCATCATGAGTTTTGGGACGGATGTGAGGATCAAGGCCCGTGCCTGGGCTGCGGCAGGTTCCGATGCCCGCATGAGCGGCTGTGAGATGCCCGTCATCATCAACTCGGGCAGCGGCAACCAAGGCATGACAGTCAGTCTGCCCATCCTTGCCTATGCCGAGGAATACGGCATCGACGAGGAACGCACCATCCGTGCCGTGGCGCTCTCCAATCTCGTCGCCATCCACCAGAAGACTGGCATCGGCAGGCTATCGGCCTATTGCGGCGCCGTCAGCGCCGGCTGCGCCTCGGGCTGCGGCATCGCCTATCTCCTCAACGAGCCTTTGAGCATCATCGAACACACCCTTGAGAACGCCTTGGGCATGGCCGCAGGCATCGTCTGCGACGGCGCCAAGCCCTCCTGCGCCGGCAAGATCGCCCTCTCTGTGGAGGCGGGCATCCTCGGCTACGAGATGAGCAAACAAGGCTGTAACCTCCTCGGCGGCGACGGCATCATCGGCCGCGACGTAGAAGAGACCATCGACCACATCGGCTGTCTCGGCCGTTTGGGCATGAAGGAGACCGATGTGGAGATCCTTAAGATAATGGTGGAATAGCCTAAGCCATTAAAGATTTCAGCACCTTTACAAACTCCCGGATATCCTGTTCGGAAGTATCGAATGCGCACATCCAGCGTACCACATCGGCGCCCTCGTCCCAGTCGTAGAAGAAATAGTGGTTTTGCAGTTCCTTCCACACCTTGCGGGGCAGCTGCGCGAAGACACCATTGGCCTGCACGGGATAGACGACCTTCACACCTGGGATGTCCTTCACGGCCTGATAGAGCAATTGCGCCATCTTGTTGGAATGCTCGGCGTTGCGACGCCAGAGGTCGTTCTCGAAATAGGCATCGAACTGCGCCGCGATGAAACGCATCTTCGAGCAGAGCTGCATGGCCTGTTTGCGACGGTATTTGAAGTCGGGACAGATGTCGGGATTGAGCAGCACCACCGCCTCCCCCATCATCAGTCCGTTCTTGGTGCCACCGAACGACACGGCATCCACGCCGAGGTCGGTGGTCATCTCCTTGAAGGTGCAGCCCAGGGCCACGGCGGCGTTACCCAGACGAGCACCGTCGATGTGGACGTACATGTTGTATTCACGGGCCAAGGCCACCAAAGCCTTGATTTCATCTAAGGTATATAAGGTGCCCAACTCCGTCGGCTGCGTGATGCTGATGACCTTGGGCTGCGAGTGATGCTCGAAGCCGAAGCCATGCAGACGGGTCTTCACCAACTCGGGCGTCAGTTTGCCGTCGGGCGTGTCCACCGTCAACAGGCGGCAGCCCACGATGCGCTGCGGCGCGCCACATTCGTCGACGTTGATATGGGCGGTCTCGGCACAGACCACCGCCTCGTGCGAATGCACCATGGCATCGATGCACAAGGTGTTGCATCCCGTGCCGTTGAAGGCGAAGAAGACCCTCGCCTGCTCGCCGAACTGCTCGCGGAACCTCTGTTCCGTTGCAGCGCAATACTCATCATCGCCGTAGGCCACAGCGTGATCTTTGTTCACGCGGGCAATGGCTTCCATCACCTCGGGACAGATGCCCGAATGGTTGTCGCTTCCGAATCCTCGTTTCATATTTTTTATTTGACACGAGACACGGGACTTCGGGACACGGGACACGGGACAGACCAACGGCTCGCGTCCCGCGTCTCGCAGTCTCGCGTCTCTTATACCATTTTCTTTGCTTCTTCCAAAATCATGTTGGCAAAGCGCTCAGCCTCGGCCTCAGTCTTGCCCTCGCTATAAATACGGATGATAGGCTCGGTGTTCGACTTGCGCAGATGCACCCAGCCTTCCTCGAAGTCGATCTTTACGCCATCGATGGTGGTCACCTGTTCGTCCTTGAACTTCTCGGCGAACTTGGCTAGAATGCCGTCCACGTCGGTCGTAGGCGTGAGTTGGATCTTGTTCTTCGACATGAAATAAGCGGGATACTCCTTTTTCAGCTCGGAACATTTCACCTTCTTCTCAGCCAGTTGGGTCAAGAACAAGGCCGTACCGACCAAGGCGTCGCGGCCATAGTGCAGCTCGGGATAGATGACGCCACCGTTGCCTTCGCCGCCGATGACGGCACCCACTTCCTTCATCTTCTCCACCACGTTGACCTCGCCCACGGCAGCGGCAAAATACTGTTGCCCATGCTTTTGCGTGACGTCACGTAAAGCGCGGGTTGAAGACAAGTTGCTCACCGTCGGGCCAGGGGTATGCTTCAGGATGAAGTCGGCCACCGAGACCAAAGTGTACTCCTCGCCAAACAGCTCACCGTCCTCCTTGACGAAGACCAGACGGTCCACGTCGGGGTCGACGACCACGCCGAAGTCGCAGCCTTGCTCCTTGACGTAGCGACAGATGTCGGTCAGGTTCTGCGCCAAAGGCTCAGGTGTGTGGGCGAACTTACCCGTAGGCTGGCAGTTGAGTTCCAACACCTCTTTCACGCCGAGGGCACGCAGCATCTTGGGAATGGCAATGCCGCCCGTCGAGTTGACCGCATCCACAGCCACCTTGAAGTTGGCTTGGGCAATCACCTCTTTGTTGACGAGAGGCAGTTGGCACACCATGTCGACATGCTTGTCCATCCAGCCGTCAATCTGTTGATAAGTTCCGATTTCCTCAATCGGGACGAAGTCGAAGTCGTCTTTGGCAGCCACATCGAGCAGCCAGGCGCCTTCGGCAGCGGAGATGAACTCACCCTTCTCGTTGAGGAGTTTCAAGGCGTTCCATTGCGCGGGGTTATGGCTGGCCGTCAGGATGATGCCTGCGTCGGCTTTCAATCCTGTCACGGCAATCTCCGTCGTAGGCGTAGTGCTCAGCCCGATGTCGAGCACGTCGGCGCCCATGGCCTGCAAAGTGCCGCACACCACCTGGTTGACAAGGAATCCCGAGAGACGGGCGTCGCGGCCTACCACCACCTTGGGGCGTTTCACCCCTTTATGATGTTGCACGAATTTGACGAAGGCAGCGGTGAATTTCACCATGTCGATTGGCGTGAGGTTGTCGCCCGGCTGGCCGCCAATGGTGCCACGGATGCCGGAGATGGATTTGATGAGTGTCATATTTACTGGATTTTGAAATCTAACATAATTGGATAATGGTCTGAGGTCTTCCAACGGTAACGGTAGAAGCTGAGTGGCGTGACGCCGTCGTTGGCCCAGACATAGTCGATACGCAGCAGCGGCAGCTTGCCTGCGTAGGTCGGTTTGATGCCATTGCCCACCTTGGTGAAGGTGTCGACAAAACCCGCCTTTTGCATCTGGCGGTAATTGTATGACAGCGGCGGCTCGTTGAAGTCGCCACAGATGATGACGGGACCCTCGACAGGCGGCATCCCTGTCAGCACCTGCTGCAGCTCCTCGCTACGTTTTTGGAAGGCATAGCTCAGTTTGTGAAGCACGGTCTTCCCTATCGTGTCGAGCGTGTCGGATCGATCCGTCGAGTTGATCAGGATGTCGATTTCGCTGTCGGTGATATTATAGGAAAGCAGATGCACGTTGGCCACATAAAACCGGCCTTTGTCGCCAGCATCCACCGAAACCATCACGCCGTAGGTGTTCTCTTGCCCGAAGCCCGACTCCTCGTCGACCTTCACGATTGGGTATTTGGAGAATACCACATTGCCTCCGTAGTTTCTTTTCTTGTTGAAATAAACGTACTGAAAGCCAGCGCCTTCCGAAAAATCATAAATGCATTGCGTACGCGACACATCCGTCTTGTACCCCGAGAACTCTTGGCAGCATAGGATGTCAGGGCTTTGTTCGCGCACCATGGCCATCACTTGATCGGCAAACTCCTCACGTTCCGTCACGCCGTTGACATGCCTGAAGTTATGGACATTGTAGCTCATGATACGGATGCTGTTGTCAGCCTTCACCTTCGAGCCGAAGGAATACGACTTGGCCACGCCAGGTATGGCGACGAGCATGGTGAACACGGCAATCCAAACCTTGTTCGACCACATAAGGAGCAGCAAGAGCAGCACCACAACATTGAAGAAGAAGATCTCCCAGAAAGCCAAACCGAAAATCGTGGTCCAGATGAAATGCTGCGGGTTGATGTAGGCATTGATGACGCTCAACACCATGGCTCCCAATCCGATGAGGGCCAATACCGTCAGCACGACGACCAACAACTTTCCGAAAAAGCTTCTTTCCTTCTTCTCCATCTTCATCGGCTGTTTTTAAACAGGAACTCCTTCTCTTCCGGCGTCAGGCTGGAGTAGCCGTCTTTGGCGACCTTGTCCAGGATGGCATCGATATCACGCTCTTTCTGAGCCTTTTGGTAGTTGTAGTCCCCATCGTTACGGGGCGCCTTGTCGTAAACCTCCTCGTAACGCGTGTATTTCATTTTCGATCTACGTTTCCACGATTGGAATATGTCCTTCAGTTTCCTGAAATTCTTGTTAGGTCCGGCCGGATTCTTCCTCCAGTACAAGATCAGGAGCAAGCCGAAGAGCATACCGCCGAGGTGGGCGAAATGGGCCACATTGTCGGCACCGCCAAGGCCCATAACCAACTCAATCGCAGCATAACCGATGACGAACCACTTGGCCTTGATCGGGAACAGGAAATACAGATAAATCCTAGAATCGGGGAACATCATGCCGAAGGCCAGCAGCAAGCCGTAGATGGCACCCGAGGCGCCCACGGTAGTCATCATGTTCAGGTACTCCGCCATCGGGATGATTTGTCTCCCTGTATTCACCGTGTCATAGTTGGCCAAAGTGTTGGCATATTGGATGTATTGCACCAATTCCTGACAGAGTCCTGCCCCGATGCCGCACACCATGTAGAACAGCAGGAAACGCTTTGATCCCCAGATGTTTTCGAGCGTATTGCCGAACATCCACAACGCGAACATGTTGAAAAACAGATGCCCGAAATTGGCATGCATGAACATGTAGGTAATCAACTGGTAAATCCTAAAGTCGGAGGCCTTGAAAAAATGCAAGCCTAGGATGTCGGTCAAGTCGATATGAAAACGCTCAAATGTAAAGGTAGCCAAAAACATCAGCACGTTGATAATCAACAGGTTCTTGACAATCGTTGGCAGCACCTTAAATCCAGTTGGGCTATATTGTTCGTTCATTTGAATAAATCCTCCATATTTAATACCACGTAAATCTTCTTACCATTGGGTGCGACCTCGGCCACGTTACATTCGAACAGCTGGTCCACCAGTTTTTGCATCTCCACCTCGGAGAGTTTCGTCTGCGCCTTGATGGACAACTGAGCCGCCATGGTCTTGGCGAGGTTCAGCTTCCTATCCAGTTGCAAGTCAGTGCGATTGATCTTGTAGTTATCCAAAATCTTCTCCAACAAGGCCACCGCGTCGCAGCCCGCCGCATCCGCCGGCGTGCCATTAATCATAAAGGTGGTCGGGTTGGCCTGCTCGAGCACAAAACCCAGGTTCTCCAACTCGGGCAGCATCTCCTTCAGCAGCGAAGCGTCGTTCACATTGAGCGACAGTGCCTGTGGAAACAACTCCTGCTGCGACACGCCGTTATGGTTCTCCATCTCCTTCAGGAATTTTTCGTACAGCACCCGTGCATGTGCCAGGTTCTGGTCGATGACAACCACGCCCGACTTCACCGCCGTGACGATATACGACTGATTCACTTGCAGATAAATGTTCTTTGGGGCAGCCTCTTCCATCGGGGCAACCGTCTCTTCGGGTAGGTCGGTGCGCTCGCCATAAAGGATGCGCCAGTCGCCAGGAGCAGCGTTGTGTTCAGGCCTATAGCTGCCGCCATGCATCGACTCGCGTGGCGTCGAGGGCTTGCTGAAGGGGTTGTAGTTCGGGTCGATGGGGATGTTGGGGATGGCCAATGGCGACGACAGGCCCATGGCCGCACCGAAGTCGTTGTTCAGGTCGGCCGACTCTTCGAAGTCGATCATCGGCGAGAGATTGTGCTGGCCTATGGCCTTGCGCACCGCTGCATGCAAGATGGCATACACCAGCTTGACATCCAAGAAGTTGACCTCAGTCTTTGTCGGGTGGATGTTAATATCGATGTCGGCAGGGTCGACCTCGATATTCAGGAAATAGCCCGGGAAACTGTCCTGAGGGATCATCTCTATGAAGGCGTTCTCGATGGCATGATGCAGATAGGCATGCTTGATGAAGCGCTTGTTCACAAAGAAATACTGCTCGCCGCGGGTCTTCTTGGCGTATTCGGCCTTGACGATGTAGCCCGTGATGCGCACCCTGTCGGCCTCTTGGCTGACGGGCAGCAGGCGTTCCTCATAGTTGTTGCCGAACAGCCCCATGATGCGTTGCTTGAGGTTGCCGGGATACAGATGATAGAGTTCCTTGCCGTCGCTGGTCAGGGTGAAGCCGACCTCTGGGTTCATCAGCGTGACGCGGGTGAACTCTTCAACGATATGCCGCATCTCGGCTTGAGGCGACTTGAGGAAGTTGCGTCGCGCCGGGACGTTGAAAAACAGGTTCTTGACGGTGAATGTGGTGCCAGGCTGCATCGGCACGAGGCTTTGTTCCTTGACCACAGAGCCTTCGTTGATGATTTTGGTGCCCACTTCGTCCTCCTTGCGGCGCGTCTTCAGCTCCACCTGAGCGATGGCGGCGATGCTGGCCAAGGCCTCGCCACGGAAGCCCATGGTGCGGATGGCGAACAGGTCCTCTGCCTTGCTGATCTTGGAGGTGGCATGACGCTCGAAACACATACGGGCATCCGTCTCCGACATGCCGCAACCGTTGTCGACGACCATGATCATGGCCTTACCGGCGTCTTTCACCACCAGGTCGATCTGAGTGGCGCCGGCATCCAATGCGTTCTCCATCAGCTCCTTGACAGCTGACGCGGGACGTTGTATCACCTCGCCGGCAGCGATCTGGTTGGCGACGCTGTCGGGCAATAATTTGATAATGTCGAGCATAGGCTATCTTCCCGTCAGACCGCGGACGATATTGGTCATCAACGGCGTGCAGAAAACGAAATAGAAAATGAAAACCACGAACACGCCCAGCACGATCCTGCGGATCAGTTTGGCACGCTGTTCCTCTTTGGTCTCCTCGTCTTTCTTGACACCCCACTTCTGCCGCATCTGTATGCGCAGTTGTTCCTCGTGGCTCAAGTTCGACTCGAGGCCCATCTCAGCCTTTCTCTCCTCCAACGCCTGCTTCTCAGGGTTGTAGTAGCGAGGTATATAGTTGAATTTCTTTGGGTTATGCTTATAAAAGAATGCCATAACAATATGTTTTTATCTCTGCAAAAATAACAAAATTTCTCCAACTGCAAGCCTTTATTCCAATGCACCTTGCTCCTCGCCCGAAGTGTCGAGTTCGTTCTCCATCATGTTCTGTTCGCAGTCGAGCGCGGCCCATTTGCCATTCCAAGTGGCTTCGAGTTGGTCGATCATGCCGTCAAGTTGTTCTATTTCGGCTTCGGTCATCTCCGATCCCTGTCTGTAGTTGTCCATATCGGAACGCAGGCCCAAGATACCGAAGTTCATCAGCTGAAGGTCGTCGCAATCCGTGATCTCGTTGATTTTCGTCTCGATGGACCTCAACTCCTCCTCCATCGCCTTGAACTGCTTTGAGGGTTGGTCGCCGCATGAGCAGAATCCCAATGCCAACGCCAATAATACAATGATTGATGCCTTGTTCATAGTCGTCGTGTTTTTAGGCTTCAAAAATACACAAAAAACGGAAACCATCCGAACGGATTCCAAAGTTTTTTCGCAGCTACAATACCATATTATAAATATAGGTGTGTTTTACGGCCTCCTGTCCGCCCGACGGCCTTTTCAATTTTTTCAGAATCAGTTTATTACAAGTTATAAACAAAAACCGTTGATTACTTTTCCAAAAAAAAGACAAAAAGTGGGAAAAAATTGGTTCGGAATTTCGTGGGAAAACCATATATTTGCACGGTCTTATACTATGTACTGAATGAAAACGAGCTAAAACACAAAGAATACAATCAACTCAATTATTAACATTAAATTATTATCTATGAAAAAGTTACTTACTTTTTTCGTGGCTATGATTGCCTCAGTTACCTTGATGGCCCAGGTGACCACCTCGAGTATGTCGGGTAAAGTAACAGATGCGCAAGGTTCGCTTCCGGGCGCTACTGTCATCGCTACCCACACACCTTCAGGTAGTGCATACGCTACCACAACCAACAGTGAAGGCCGCTACACGCTGCAAGGCATGAGAGTCGGTGGACCTTACACAGTTGAGGTCCGTTTCGTTGGCTACGCTCCTTCAAAGTATGAGAACATCACTTTGAAGTTGGGTGAGACCTATCGTTTAGACTTCAAGCTTCAAGACAAGGTTGTCGGTCTTGACGAAGTCGTCGTTTCTGGCGACGCGGTCACGCCCATCAGCAATTCCGTCTCGACGGTCGTCAATTCCGAGATGATCTCCGTCCTGCCCTCCATCACCCGCAGCATCACCGATGTTGTCAAGATCTCGCCCTACGCCAACGGCATGAGCTTCGCTGGTAGCGACGGTCGTTCCACCAACTTCACCGTTGATGGTGCCAACTTCAACAACAACTTCGGTCTGAGCAGCAACCTCCCTGGCGGTGGCACTCCTATCTCCGTGGACGCTCTTGAAGAAGTCCAGGTCGTGGTCGCCCCCTTCGACGTGCGCCAATCCAACTTCGTCGGTGGCGGCATCAACGCCATCACCAAGTCGGGTACCAACCAATTCCATGGTTCGGTTTATTCCTACTACACCAACCAGACCTTCCGTGGCAACATGCTGATGGGTGAAAACCTTGAAACGCCTCGTCCCGAGGAGAGCCGTCTCGTCTATGGCGCCACGTTTGGTGGTCCCATCGTGAAGGACAAGTTGTTCTTCTTCATCAACGCTGAGAGAACGCAAGAGCCTTCGGAAGTCATCCAATATCGTCCGGGCGATGGCGACGCCGCCGTCCTCGACCAGATCTACAACAAGTTGGTTAACGACTACGGCTACAATCCGGGTTCCTACACCAACTATCCTGGCGGTAACAACAACCTGAAACTCTTGGCCCGTATCGACTGGAATATCAATGACAACAACAAGTTGATGTTCCGTTTCAACAAGACCAGCAACAATTTGTGGAATGCTCCGAACGGCAACTCCTGCGACGACTATTTCCGCAACTATTCTTACAACCGTTCCAGTGAGATCTCGTTCCCCTTCTCGAACAACATGTACTCCATGCGTAACGATGTGATGTCATTCGCCACTGAATTGAACAGCCGCTTCTCCCTGCAGCTGAGCAACCAGTTCGTGTTCACCTATACTGACATCAACGACCAACGCGGTTCCAACTCCGACATCTTCCCCCACATCGACATCATGAGTGGTTACGAAGACTTTGAGGAGACTGGTAACTTCATTCCTTTCACCAGCTTCGGTTATGAGTTGTTCTCCTACAACAACGGTGTGAAGAACAGAGTGTTCAATGCCACCGACAACTTGACCTACTACACTGGCAACCACAAGATCACTGCCGGTGTCAACTGGGAACGCCAAACCGCCAGTAACTCCTACATGCGTAACGGTACCGGTTACTATCGTTTCGCCAGCGCTGAGGACTTCCTGAACGGCAACATGCCTTTGAGCTTCGCCCTGACCGTCGGTAACAACGGTGAGATGAATCCTCGCGGTGAGATCACCTACAACCAATTCGGTGTGTATTTACAAGACGACTGGAACATCACCGACAACTTCAAGCTGAACTTCGGTGTCCGTGCCGACGGTATGTTCTTCGACGACTCACAGCTGATGACCAACAACGCCATCCTTGAATACAACATGGGCGGCAACGTCGTCAACACTGGCAACTGGCCCACCAACCGCATCCAGGTTTCACCTCGCGTCGGCTTCAACTGGGATGTCACCAACAACTTCACCATCCGTGGTGGTAGCGGTGTCTTCCAAGGCCGTCTGCCTCTCGTATTCTTCACCAACATGCCTCAAAACGCCGGCATGATCCAATCCAGCTTCAACAAGTTGGGCTACAGCGCCTCCATCGTTGACGGCGCTCTCGTCTACAGCCCCGAAACCATGGCCAACCTGCAGGCCTTGATGAAGCCCGATGGCACCTACATCACCGACGTCAACGAAATGATCGCTGCCCTGAATCTCAACACCACTGTGACTCCTGAAGACGGTCAACTCAGCGGCGACATCAACGGTGTCGACCCCAACTTCAGAATGCCCCAGATCTGGAAATCGATGATCGGCTTCGACTGGACTGTTCCGGTTTCGTTCCCGTTGACCTTCACCTTGGAAGGCATGTACAACAAGACCATCTACGGTGTCCGCCTTGTTGACTGGAACCTCAAGTACGACATGATTGCCAACGCTGGCGACGAGTACCGTTTCAACGGTCCCGACAACCGCGTCAACTACAGTCTGCTTGTCGACGAAGAAGGCAACCCGAACTACACCTATGGCACGCATAGCGCTTATGTCCTGACCAACTCGAGAGAAGGCTACGGCTACACCATCAACGCCGCCATCCAAGCCAACCCGTTCAAGAACTTCGACCTCCGTGTTGCATACACGCACACCGAGAGCAAGGAAATCTCCGGCATGCCTGGCAGCGCCGCTTCGTCAGCCTACTCTGGCCTCTACAGCATCGACGGTCCTACCTTCGTCGGTCTGCAACGCAGCCAGTATGTCATTCCTGACAAGATCACGGCTTCTATCGGCTACATGTTCCCGTCCCTCTTCGACGGCGACGGCGTCAGAATCAACCTGTTCTACACCGCCCGCTCTGCCGGTGCCTACAGCTACATCTACTCCAACGACATGAACGGCGACGGTATCAAGACCGACCTCATGTACATTCCTAACAGTGTCAACGATCTCCTCTGGGTCAGCGAAGAAGACATGAACGCCTTCAAGACCTTCATGGACAACGACCCGTATCTGAACACGCACAGAGGACAATATGCCGAGGCTTATGCTGGCCGTTCGCCTTGGTCGCACTACCTCGACGCTCGTATCGCCAAGACCTTCAAGAAGACCATCGGCAAGACCACGCACAACTTTGAGCTGAGTGTCAACTTCGACAACGTCCTCAACATGTTCAACTCCGCTTGGGGTCTCTACAGATACAGCTGCTATGGCAACAACAACACTGTTGCTCCTCTGAAGGTTGACCACTATGAGAACAACACTCCTGTGTTCTCGATGAACAAGGTCAACGGTGAATACCCGACTGAGACCTATACCGAGACCTATATCAACACCAGCCAATGCTGGTCGCTGGTGTTCGGTCTGAAGTATAGCTTCTAAACCTTACGTCAAATCGCAAAAAAGCACCTCCTCGCGAGGTGCTTTTTTTGTTTGTGGCATAACAAAAGAAGAGCGCCCGATGGGGCGCTCTTCAGTTTTCGAACAACTGTCACCAAAGCTTATTCCTCGGCGATCTTCAGCTTGTCTTCGAGGACCTTCAGGTCTTCCTTGGCCTTGTTGATCTTCTTCTCATACTCGGCGCGCATCAGCTCCGAATTCTTGCTGTTGGAGAAGAAACCGATGTTGTTTTCCATGGCAGCGATTTCCTCACGCAGCTTCTGGATGCGGGTCTGAAGCTTCGTGCTTTCCTTGCGGACACGGTCGCCAGCGTTCGGGTCGTCCTTCCAGGTTTCCATCATCTCGCGGAAATCGTTGGTCGAAGCCTCGTTCTGGTTCTTGCGCATCGTGTCGAAGAAGCCGTCGATGAGGTCGCGGTACTCCTTGTTGATGGCGTCCTTGTGCTTCATCGGGACGAAACCGATCTCGATCCAACGCTTCTGGAAGGCCTTGATGGCATCCATGTTCTCGTTGCGGTTGGGACCAATCTCGAAGGCCTTGATCTCTTCGATGAGGGCCTTCTTGGCGGCGAGGTTGGCTTCTTCCTCGGTGCGACGGCCGCTGAAGTGCTCGTTCTTGCGGTTGAAGAAGGTGTCGCAAGCGGCGCGGAAACGCTTCCATATCTTGTCGGCGTGACGTTTCGGCACGGGGCCGATGGTCTTCCACTCCTCTTGCAGTTTCTTCATCTGCTCGGTGGCGTTCTTCCATTCGACGGATTCCATCAGGGCTTCGGCCTCAATGCAGAGTTGGGTCTTGCGCTCGAGGTTCTCCGTCTGACGGTCCTTCAGCGAGGCGAAGAAGGCCTTCTTCTTGCCGAAGAAGGTGTCCATGGCGGTGCGGAAACGCTGCCATATCTCTTCGTTGTCCTTCTTGCTGGCGGGACCGACGGTCTTCCAAACGCCGAAGATCTCAGAGAGCTCGCTCGACTTCTTCTGCCAGGCGTTCACGCTGGTGTAGTCCTCGGCGATGAGTTCCTCGGCCTTTTCGCACAATGCCTTCTTGGCTTCGAGGTTGGCGTTCTGCTCTTCCTCTATCTTGGCATAGTGCTCGCGGCGGATCTGGTTGATCTTGTCGGTAGCAGCCTTGAAGCGCTCCCAGATCTCGTCCTTCTTGTCCTGAGGCACCGGACCGATTTCCTTCCATTCCTCGTGCAGTTTCTGCAGAGCCTTGAAAGCCTTGGTAATCGACTTCTCGTCGAGGAGTTCCTCTGCTTTCTCGCAGAGTTCGATCTTGGCGTCGAGGTTCTTCTTCATGTCGAGGTCACGCAGCTCGCGGCCGATCCTGACCTTGTCGAAGAACTTCTCGACCAGGAAGTGGTAGTTGTTCCAGAGGTTGGAGTTCTCAGAAGCAGGCACAGGCCCGATTTCCTTCCAGCGGTCCTGAAGGGCGCGGAAGTCGTCGTAGGTCTTCTTCAGCGAGTCGTCGGAAGCGATGATCTCCTTCAGCTCGTCGAGGATGGCCTGTTTCTTGGCCAGGTTCTCGGTCTTCTGCTTCTCAATGTCTTCGTTCTGCTTGGCACGGTTGGCCTTGAAGATGCCGAAAGCCGCGTTGAAACGCTGTTCGACAGCGTCTTCCTCATGTTGGAAGCTATCAGCCTCGCCGCCGCCTTGGATGAAGGCGCTGAGTTCGTTGTCCAAATCCTCCTTATTCAATTTATTGAAATGGAGACGAACAGCCGCAACCTTGTCCTTGATAGCTTGGACATCGGGGTTCTGCACGAGTTCCTCGAGCATCTCCACCAGTTGCAGCTTGCTGAGACCGTCAAGTTCGATGTTGTCTTCCACCAGCTCGTCATCGTCCACCTCAGGGGCGTTCTCGATTTCGGGCATCACCTCGTCGGTTGCAGGTGCCGTCTCCACCTTGGCTTCGGCCATCAAAGTGTTCACTTCGATTCTCACCTTGCCAGGCAGGATGCTGGGTTGGATCAGTTTGACGATCTTCTTTTTCTCGTTCGCGTCAATGGCTTTCTTGGAAGCCTTTGTCGTCATCGGTTCATTCTCGACCCCCTCGTTGACGACGGGGTTTTGATTCAGTTGTTCGTTGTTTTCCATTTCGAATAAGTTTAAGTATAATCAGAGCATTTCGCTCGATTTAGGTTGTACAATAAGGATCATTCCGTCAAAACGGAACTGCAAAGATAGGAAATCTTTTGATTCGACGATACGAAGTAAGTCAATTATTTGTAAACCAAGAAGATTTTTTCTCTAATTTGAACAAATCTGATGAAAAACGGGCGTCAGCGGGTTAAAGGAGCACAATGGAAAGTCGGACAATATCTTGCTGAAACTCAACCGATAAGCGTAAAACATGAAAAAAAGTGACGAAAATTGCTTGCTGGTATTGGAAAAATGCCTATTTTTGCACCGCAATTCACAACCGAGGAGAGGTGGGTGAGTGGCTGAAACCAACAGTTTGCTAAACTGTCGTATCCTGCAAAGGGTACCGGGGGTTCGAATCCCCCCTTCTCCGCGAAAGAAAGAAGACGATGCTCACATCGTCTTTTTTTTCGGGGTATGGCGCAGTCCGGCTAGCGCACCTGCTTTGGGAGCAGGGGGTCGAAGGTTCGAATCCTTTTGCCCCGACAAACTGAAAATGAGGGAGTTACGAGCGTTCGCAACTCCCTTTTTTTTCGGAAAAATCAAAATTTGCACTCCATTTGCACGCATACTTTTACAAGTCGTATTTTTTCTATCTTTGCATTCTACAAAAACGGCCCTATGAACCCTGTCGCCCTCCGCTTACTCAACCAGCAGCTTGTCGCGCCCCAGTTTGCCGACCCCGCCGAGGTGGTCAGTCACATGGGTGCCATGCAGGCGCAGGAGTACCGCATGATGCGCTGGGCCGTGGCAATGCGCACCAGCAAGCCGTCGGCAAAGGCGTTCAAGGAGGCCTACGATAGCGGACGCATCGTCCGACTGCATTTAATGCGAGGCACATGGCAACTGGTAGCTGCCGAGGACTACTGGCCCATGCTCGAGCTCTGCGCGCCCAAGGCCATCGCCGTCACCAAGGGTTGGATGAGCAGCAACAGAATCTCTATTCCCGACGAAGAATACATGCAAATCAGGGAAATCCTTATCCAGACGGCCGATGAGAAAGGCAGCATGACGAAAGAGGATTTCGTGCAAGCCTTGGCCGAGAAAGACATCAGGATGGACGACCACCGTCTCTCCTACCATATCCGCATGGCCGAGTTTTCGGGGACGCTTTGCAGCGGCGACCTGCTGCCCATGAAGGCCTCCTATGCCCTATCCACCAAAAAGGTAGGGCCAAGAGGAACCATCGACAAAGATGAGGCCCTGATGCGCTTCACCAGCAAATACTTCCAAAGCCGACAACCCGCCACGTTGGAGGACTTTGCATGGTGGTCGGGGCTGAACCTCAGCGACTGCCGCAAGGGCATCGCTCTATTGGGCGACACCCTCCACACAGAACGATGGAGAGGGCGAGACTTCTATCTGACTGACGCATGCCGCACGCGCGGCTTCAGGAAAGGCAAGTTCCTCCTTATCTCCCCTTACGACGAATACCTCATCGGCTACAAGAGCCGCGACATCGTGCTTCCGCCCGAGCACAGGCATCGCGCCCACAACAACAGCGGCATCTTCCAGCCCATCATCGCCCACGACGGTCTCATCTGCGGCAACTGGGCTCCCTTCAAAGACGAATGCCAGGCCGACTTCTTCGACGGAGATTTTAATATTGAGGACATCCAAGTGGCCTGGAAGGAATATAAACGCACGATGAAGGGATGCTGATGTCTATTCCCTTGGCGGCATAAAAGAAAAAAAGGAACGAAACTCGTTCCTTTTTTCTTTTGATAGAAGCGTCGCTAACGCTTATTCCGTGAGGTCGACGATGGGAGCCTCGGGAGCGTTGTTCATCACCGAAGCGATGCCGTTCTTCATGTTGGTCTCGTTGGCATACATCTGGCTCGAGCCGATGACCTGGCCATTGGTGGCCATGAGGTTGAAGTAAGGCTTGCCGTTGCTGGCGACCTTCTTGTTGAAGCGCTTCTCGTCTTTGCAGTTCTTCTTGACCGACTCCACGCCGTTGAGGCACGAGGCCTTGGTCTTGTAGCCTTCGCTAGTGAGGATGACTTGGCCGTTGGTGGCCTTCAGGTTGAACTGGAACTCGCCGTTCTTCCTGGTAGTGATAACGAATTTACCCATAATTATCTGTTTTAAAAGTTGGTTCAGGGTGCAAATATACACTTTTTTTCTCCGCTTGGCCAGAAAAAGCGGATTTTTTTACTGCAAACGTGTCAGAAGCTCGTCGCGGTAGCTGGCGCCCACCGGCACTTTGTTGCCCGCCACAGTGACGTCCGACTTGTCCAAATCTTGGATCTGCTTGAACGAGACGATATACGACTTGTGGACACGGATGAACTTGTCCTTCGGCAGGATTTCCTCCAGGTCCTTCAGGGCAAACAGAGCCGTGATGCGCCGTTGCGTAGTGTGGAAGGTCACATATTCATGCTGGCCTTCGATATAAAGCAGGTCGTCGTAGTTGATCTTGTAGAGCTTGTAGTCGGCCTTCACGGTGATGAAGTCGTTGGAGCGGCTGACGGTGTCGCGCGACTTGTCGGCAGCCTCAACCAAAGGCTGTTCGGCACCGATGGCCTTGTTGACAGCCTGGAAAAAGCGCGGGAAGTCGAAAGGCTTCAACAGGTAGTCGGCCACCGAGAGGTTGAACGCGTCGACGGCATATTCCGAATAGGCGGTCGTGAACACCACCGCCGGCTTGTGCTCCAGGCTCTTCACCAGCTCGAGTCCGGTGAGGTCGGGCATCTGGATGTCGAGAAACATGATGTCAACTTGATTGTTCTTCAAGGCATTCATGGCTTCAAAGGCATTCGAGCAAGTGGCCACGATCTGCAACGAATCCACCTTCGAGACATAGTCCTGCAGCAGCTTCTGCGCCAGATACTCATCATCCACAATAATCACGTTGTATTTCTCTTTCATAGTTCAATCCTAACTTTATAGTTGTCTTTATCTTGTTGAATATCAAATTTATAATTCTCTCCATAATGGAGCATCAGACGTTGTTGCACATTGGTCTGGCCGATACCTGATTTCTTGCGCTCTCCCCCACCGCCCACCAACGGCATGACATTGGGCGCGACCGTGTTTTCGGCCTCGAAACAGAAGCCTTCCTCCGACTGCTTGATGCTGATGTTGACATGTCCCTCGGGATGCGTCTCCAGACGGCTGTACTTGAAGCAATTCTCGATAATGGGCTGCAACAGCATGGGTGCTATCAAATATTTCTCGTCCTCAACGTCTTTCGAGAAGTTGATCTCCCTCTCGCCATTGATGCGCATCATCTGGAAATCGATGAAGTTCTCGATATAGTTGATCTCCTTGCTCAGCGGAATCATCTCGGCCTGGCAGTCCACCAGCACATATCGCAGCATCTCCGACAGCTTCAACACACCGTCGGCGGCGTTGTCGTCGTGGGTGTATACCATCGAGTAGATGTTGTTTAGCGCGTTGAACAGGAAATGCGGGTTGATCTGCGATTTGAGGTAACGCAGCTCCATGTCGAGTTTCTCGCTTTTCAGCCGGTCGGCGATGATCTTGTCCTCGTTCTCCCTGCGCTGGTAGTAGAAAATCACGGTCACGGCATAGATGGCGATAAGCCATACCAGACGCACCATGAAGACGACCAAGACATTGGGGAACACAAATATCTCATGGAATGGCTTGCCTTCAATGAAATGGAAAAGGCAGGCGTCCACGAGCGTCGAAACCACGGCCCAAACCGGGATGGACAAGATAGACAATAAGATGAAAAGCACGATACGCTTCTGATTCAGCAGGCCAGCAATCAACACCTTATTGATGAACAAGACCAACAGGATAACCATGCCCACGAAACCCAGTGAGCTGGCTGCCCTGAAAAAGTAGTTGCCTGTGGAATGCACAGCGAAGAAAACGATGAACAGCACAAGCCAGATGACGCCCCATTTGTAGAGGCGTTCCAACAGGTCGAGGTTGGCGGTAGGCAATGTGGGCAGGGTCCTTTTCTTCATTTCCGGAATTTGAATGCAAACTTACACAAAAATCCCGAATTGGGAGACGGAAGAATAAAAAACAGAAAAAGTCATGCTCAGGTAGGCCCTTTGAACCAGCCAAAAATTGTTATCACAAGATGCCCATGCTCTTTGTGAATCGCATTCAAAATCCATATTTTTGAAACGACTGCTGACCAAAAGAACATAAAAGCTCTATTAACGCTGAAGGCCGACCCAAAAAGAGCCAGCCCAATATTCAACGAATCCGCAGAATCGTTGCCGCAAAATTACAGATTTTTTGATAATGCAAGCAATAAAAACTGCTATTTGCTTTCAAATAACTTGTATCTTTGCTCTTTGAAACAACCACCGGCGTTGCTGAGGCCAGCCTGACCTAGTTGTGAATTGCTTGCATTTAACTTGTATCTTTGCTCATTGAAACAACAGAAGGCTTTAATGTAACACATCAAAGGAAGTTGTGAATTGCTTGCATTTAACTTGTATCTTTGCTCATTGAAACAACTATCTATTCCGAAATCAGTAAGAGACCATTGTTGTGAATTGCTTGCATTTAACTTGTATCTTTGCTCATTGAAACAACTAAACTCTTTATGTAATTGTTTACCTTTATGTTGTGAATTGCTTGCATTTAACTTGTATCTTTGCTCATTGAAACAACAATGTTTATCGTGGTGCTTTGTCGGACTATGTTGTGAATTGCTTGCATTTAACTTGTATCTTTGCTCATTGAAACAACTTTCTCGTCACTACCATATTCAGAAGTAAGTTGTGAATTGCTTGCATTTAACTTGTATCTTTGCTCATTGAAACAACCGTGCCTGTGTCCGTTCTTTGTCCGTTCTGTTGTGAATTGCTTGCATTTAACTTGTATCTTTGCTCATTGAAACAACTTTTAAAATCATAGTACAATTTGCGTTGAGTTGTGAATTGCTTGCATTTAACTTGTATCTTTGCTCATTGAAACAACAAAAGCGTGATTCGCTCTGTTGCTGTTCCTGTTGTGAATTGCTTGCATTTAACTTGTATCTTTGCTCATTGAAACAACTCTTCCTCATCATCAAGCAAGGTCAAACCAGTTGTGAATTGCTTGCATTTAACTTGTATCTTTGCTCATTGAAACAACCCCATCAATTTGGTGCTACTCCGTCATCTAGTTGTGAATTGCTTGCATTTAACTTGTATCTTTGCTCATTGAAACAACTTGGCTCAAAAACCATACAACGCGATTATGTTGTGAATTGCTTGCATTTAACTTGTATCTTTGCTCATTGAAACAACACCTGATGCCTTGGGAGACCACCGAGACGGTTGTGAATTGCTTGCATTTAACTTGTATCTTTGCTCATTGAAACAACGGTCGCCCCCTTGCGCCATGCCCCTGCCAGTTGTGAATTGCTTGCATTTAACTTGTATCTTTGCTCATTGAAACAACGCAGATAGACATAGTTCCATGCAGCGCGCAGTTGTGAATTGCTTGCATTTAACTTGTATCTTTGCTCATTGAAACAACACGATATGTGCAAAACAAAGAACCACAACACTTTAGAAGTTGTTTCAGAAAAGAAAAATCCCGCCCTTACGAGCGGGGTTTTTCTTTGTTACGACCAATTTTCCCGATTCAAAACAATTCCAATTGTTGGCAGGGTGTGTCCACTGTTTTCGGTTTGCAATTGCTGAAAATCTCCATTTCGCCAAACTGCTTGTCGGTAATGCACATGATTCCGATGTCGCCAAACTCAGGCATAAAAGACTTCACCCGCTTGATGTGGACCTCGGCATTCTCACGGCTTGGGCAATGCCGCAGATAAATGGAAAACTGGAACATCGTGAAACCATCGGCCATGATGCGCTTTCGGAAGTCGGCATACGCCTTGCGTTCCTTCTTCGTCTCCGTCGGCAAATCGAAAAGCACCAGCACCCACATGATTCTGTATTCGCTGAAACGGTCCATCACAATTCCATCGTTGGATAAACCACTTTCCTCAACTCACCACCAAAACACTTTGCAAGCGAGGCCGTGGTCTGCGAAGCCGCCACCATCAAAGGACTATGCTGACCGCCTATGACAACCTCTTTTACAGGCAAACCCAGCAATTGCCGCTTCAAGTTCGTTGTCAACTCGCTGCAATCCGCACCACTTCTTAGTATCTGTATCACCAGTTCGTCAACGTAGGGACGATAAGGTTCCATCACGTCATCTGCCAAGCAATAGGCATTGTAACGGTTGTGATGATGGATGCCGAAAGTTGGCAATAGTCCGCTGGCGACCAAGGCCCGCGCCACCACCGCCCTAACGATGGCATAGCCATAATTGAGAAGGTTGTTCGGAGCATCGCCTTCGCGGGCGCGCACAAAGCGTTCCATCTCGGGAAAAACCGACTTCCAGTAATAAGCCGCAGCACGACCTTCAAGGTTCTCGCTATCACCGCTCTTCACACCGTTTGCCCAAGCCAACATACACCCTGCCTCTACCCCACTCATACGCTTCAAAACCGAGGCCTGATTGCGGATCTTGGCTTGGACAGTCTGTTGCCATAGTTGTTTCTTCAACGGCAAAGAAGCCTCAATCTGCCAGCGAAAGCGTTCGCTCTGCACCGTATGGCCCTCCAAAGGCAGCAACAAGCCCGCAGGCATGTGTTTATCATCGCAAGTTATAACGGCGCAATTGTTTTGCAACAAAGCCTCCATCGCCCCATTGGTAATAGTGATTTGACGGTCTTCGAGCACAATAACACCGATGTCCTCGATAGGCACCGTCCTCACCTCGTCCTCTTGCGTCTGAGCATCAGCCATTTTGATGACCAACTGCGCATTGCGCATGGAAAGGTAGGAGGGATTGCCGAAGAAGAGAGTACGTTTTATCATACTTTCTTCCCGTTAAGTTCGATGATGTTACCTAATCTGTCCACTTTAATGGGGACACAGGTTTCTTTTATCATTTCGCCTGTAATGGCACGGGGATTTTTTGAAGCTTGAGAACCAATTCCAAATTCATCTTGAATTGGATACGACATTCCTCTCTTTTTCTGATCAGTGAAATTAATTGAGAAAATGACATTCGCAGAAGAATAAGGAACAAAGTTACCTTTATTACTATTAGGATCAATAAACTTATATATTCTCTTCCGATCTACCGCCTCTAATCCACCTTTCAATTCCTCCTCCGTCGGCAGATACACCAAATCATTTGGCGAAAGGATGAACAAGAGTCTGACATCGGATGTAACCAACTGTTGTTCTTGCAGATAGGCTTCAATGTTGTTGCGCCATTGTGAACCGTATCTCTTTTGGCAATCAATCATCACATTGAGCGGAATGGTCAGATAAGAACGAACTATTTCTGTTTTACCGGTCTCCTTGTTTGTCTTTTCCGTACCCAATATGGCAAAGAAAAGGTTGGTGCCCTTGGCAGCCTCAACGAATTTAGCTGATTTGTTTCCATTCTGCCCAACAGCAAACTTTTCAGCCTTTTCATAGACACGCACTTTCAAAATAGGCTGATGGAATTTGCCCTTATTGAGCGTAACAATGTTGCGGTTCATCTCGTCGATACCATCGGGCGAGAAAGCAAGTTCGGGGTCTCCTCCCTTAGCATCCAAATGCGCCAATAGGATTTTCTGAATACCTGTGTCCGTTACGCTGTCTTCGATCTTCTTACGATTAAACGAGGTATCAAGCGGTTTTCGTGTGGCAAAATAGCGGTCTTTTGTTTCTTTGGTGAAATAATAGACCTGTATTCTTTTAACATCTATATCTGACCACACATCCTTGTTATCTTCCACATATTTCTTGATGTATTTGGCATCGCGACCCGCCTCAAGCAACTCCACAACCTTTTTCTTAAACTCCTTATTTACAATTGCTTTCGGATTTTTCAAAGCCTCACCCAGCAAAACCGTTTTATCGCTCATGCGCAGATTAACTTCACCAAAAACGGTGTCTTTGTGCATCGACTTACGAATAGCCCAGCTATCGCCTTTCTCTTGCTTCATCATCACCTTCTTGCCGTTCTCGTCATAATGCAGGTAACTATTTGTAGTCTTGTTGATGACGCGCAAATTCTGCTTGAAACTCACAATGATGTTTTCCAATATCTGCTTGGCATCCGTAGTAAACGAATCCCACGGTTTCAAGAACTCCATGGCGATTTCCTTTTCTTGTCCATTGATGACCACTTTTTCAAATCGGCGTAGTTTGCGTTGTAATTGATAGCGGTTGGCATTATGCTTAGAATGAGCTGCTTCATTGTTGAGCAAGTTCACATGGTCGCGGGTGGCACAAGCAATCACAATGGCATCCATGGCGTGGTGGCGATGATCGATACGTTTCTTATTGAAGCCTTTCTGCAATTCGAGTGGCATGGCTGGTATTTCGTGACCTTCCGCACTGATGGCCGTGAAGCAATCTCTGCCCGTCAGTTCATTCAAACGGCGGAAACGAGGCAGAACTATGCTATTCCATACGTCATTCATGCCCCAATCCTTTTTCAAGCGGTCCGTGATAGAGCCGTTGCAAGAAATCAAGTTCTTTGAGACGGCTTCCTGTTCGTATTCCCCGTTTTCAAGTCTCTCACGGACGATGTTTGAAAGTAGTCCTTTCACCAATTTGCTGATATATCGGCTGTCATTTAGTTGCCGTTCGATGAAGCCATCGGGGATGTCGTCCATCAGCAGTTTCTTCATCTTCGTGCGATTGCTGGCATAATGCTCCTTCACAAATTTCTCGTATGCCTCCACCGACATAATCTCCACCACTTTCCCCTGGCTTAGTTGCACTTTTTCACCATGATGATTCTTGATAAACTCAAAACCAAGTTGACGATCTTTCAGTCCATTCACCTCTTTCTCACAAATAACCTTGTTACTGAACGAATCGTCAAAATAGCGCGATTGAGGAATCACATGTTCAATTTCGTAGGCAGAAGTAAACAGCTTGGCAAGTGGAATCATTTCCCCCGTATACGGAGAGCGGTATTTCTGTTCCAGCCAACACTTATATCTTGTTATATCTGCTTTTGAAGGCTGTGCTAACTTGGAAATTTTGCTAATGAAATCATAATCCTTGTCGTCTTTGGTCAGGTTGTCAAGCGCATTTTCCTCATAGATCCGCAGAATGTCCTGTTGACTTGGTGAATACGGGCGCACATTCTCTATGCCCATTTCGGGATTTGCAAACTCCATCAGCATTGCCTTAATGCGCAGGTTGGTGTTTTCATTTTGCAGGATGTTTTCTGTCATCCGTTTGCGCTTGTCGGCGGGATTCTTCATCTCGCGACCAAGTTCCAAATGAATCTCGTCTATTCGCTCCTCCTGTTTCCAGATGTCGCGGACAGTACGTAAAGTTTCTGTAACGACCTGCTCCACAATGGGATTGCGCAGCGAGTGCTGCTTGAATTCCTTCAAATAGCAGTCGATGTCTTCAGGCTTTTGCCATTTCCCAATTTCCTTAGCTTCCGAATGGCGATTATAGACTATGTAACATGCCAGCCAAACGGGCAAACCTCTAAAATGGATGATGTCAGTCAAATTGATAGCCTTTTCACGCACTCGGTTTTTGATGTTCTCGTCGTATTCGCCAGTCAACATCTTGTCAATACGCTCTTTTGTCTTATCATCAATGGCATTAGCATCCCAATACTTGCCCATACGCATCAACGGGAGCAGCTTCTTTATGGCTTTTTCGGAATAGGAGCCATAGTCTTTTTTGAATGGCTTTACTTTGGCAAACACTTCAGCAAACGAATTGGGAAGGTTGTTCTTTTCAGCATATTTCTTCAGTGCCTTGTCAATTTCTACTTTGTCTTCCACCGAATAGAGAATGTGCCAAAGCGACATTTCCTTTTCATGGGAAAGGAAACCAGCATCAATGCTACATTTCGCCAATCCATTAAGCATTGTCGCCCTCGATTCATTACACGGATATTCTTTATCCTCCACATAGTTCCAACGATAAGGATACTGGTCTTTGCCTTTCTCCTTTTTGAACTTGAAGTATGAGTTGAGCAGCGTATCCTGTTTAATGGAAACTCTGTCGTTAAGCCAATCAAAGAGTTTCACATAATCGTCTTCAGTTTTTAGAAACTCGTCGGTAACATCCACATCAGTTTGGAGTCTCCCAGCTGAAATGTTACCAAACAAGTCCAACTGACCATCGCTGATAATTCTTTCCCGTTGGTAGATGCGCAAATTCTGCACAAATTGCCAAAGGCGGAACTCTTGGAACAACGGATTCGACTTGGCAATACACTTTAAGGGGTGTTCGTTACCATTCTCGTCAAAATGGCTTTCATAAGGGCAATCACTGATGAGCGATTTCTTGCTCTTTAGCGGGCGTTGGTAGAACAAGATGTCGTTAACAAACAGATTAGCGAAGTCGGGCTTGGCTATGTTGCTACGGTGCGCTTCGTTGTTCGGGTACAACTCCTCAATGCACCTTTTATATATGGCTTCGTCCCTCAATTCAGTTATCAGAACTATCTGGGTTGCAAGAATCTGCCGTAATTCCTCCTTGTAATACTTGCGTTCAACCGTGCGGACCAACTTGCCAATAATTTTCCGGTCTGGTTTTTGAAGCAAGTTATCATAGATATAGCAGCCAACCGTCTTGTGGCTGTTGTCAATATCATACTCTGTTTTCTTCTTCATCAAAGTCCAATCGTCCTCTTTGGGACCACGAAAAGAGCGTTTGATATTGCCCTCTTTGTCCTTTTTGGGCATTCCGTCTTTTTCGAGGTCCGTGGTCACAATAAACTCTTTAATCTTTCCCTCCCAATCCAAAGGCATTTTGCTCGTGCGGCGATAAACCATACCATTCTCCAAATAAACATTGTACCAAACATCATCACCCTTTTTCTCGTCAGTGGCTTCAACTCTTACCACTTTCTGGGCTATAAACTCCACCATTTTGTCTTGCTGTTCATCCTCATCTTCACCACGCAGTTGGTAATAACCACGCTTTTGGTTAAATTGTAATAGGATCCATGCAAGCTCTTCTTTTTTAAGTCTTTGCGTCAGAGCCTTCTTGCGAAGGTAATAGATAGTCCAATCGTAAGGCACTTTCTTTCCTTCGGCAACAAGTTGAGGCTGATGTTGAGCAAAATCCTCCAACATCTCATCGAAAGAATCTTTGAAAACAAAGTCATATTTGCCATTTTTATCCTTTCGCCAAGCCAGTTTTGGTTCACTATAATCAATGAACTTCCCGTGCTCATCAATCTGATTAGCAAAGTGTTCTGGCAAGAAACCCATTAACTTGAGGACACGTAAAAGGCGTTCCCTTCGCAACAAATTACGCTCGTGAAGGCGACGCACACCCCTAAATCCTGTTCGTTCTGCCGTTTGCGACACAGAATTGCCTGCATCGAAATTGCCCAAAATGTCGGCTGACATCGGGATAATTCTACTACCAGCCGAACTGATACTAGTTGGTTTCAAATAAGTTGTTTCATTTTCCCGTGTAATTTCATCCGCATTCACCACTGCCCAGCCAATGCTGTTGGTACCCAAGTCAAGTCCTAGTATTTTCTTCATTGTATCGTTATTATTTCATTATCAAAACTAAAAAAACTTTGTCAAAATTACTATTTTTTTTCAAAAACTACTTGCATTATTCAAAAAATGCCTATTTTTGCAGCACAAGTTATGCAGCAATTCACAATAAGGATTATTCCGTTGTGAAAACATCAAGTTCGGGGCGATTTCTGTCGCCTCGTCTTTTTTTCCCACATCTCATTGCTGCTCATACCTTGTTATATTTTTCCGCGCCAAAAATAAATCCCAATTGTTTCAAAACGTGAAACACTCATTCTTTTTTTCATATTTTTGCCGAAAATCTTGTTCTTTATGAGAAATACCGACACTTTCAGACAATACACATGGCTCGTGAGCACCATCCAAAGGGTCAGACACATCACCTTTGAACAAATCGGCGACCTTTGGGTCAATAACGACATAAACGAAGGCAAACCCTTGTCGCGCACCACCTTCTACCGCCTGCGTCAGGCCATCGAAGATATGTTCGGCATACGTATCGAGTGCGACAACCAACACCAATACTTCATCAGCAACCCTGAGACACTCAAAGACAACTCCACCCAAAACTGGATGCTGCGGACCCTCACCGTCAACAGCCTGCTCTTGGACGGTCTCTCCATAAAAGACCATCTCCTATTAGAAGACATCCCCGCCGGCTTGGAACACCTCGAGACGGTCATCAACGCCATAAAGAACCGCCACACGCTACGTATGGGCTACAAGAAATTCAGCGACTCCGCGCCCTACTCCACCCTCATCGACCCTTATTGTCTGAAGCTCTTCCACCAACGATGGTATCTTCTTGGCAGAACCGATAGAAAAAAGGGCGGCCTTGGCATCTTTGCCCTCGACCGCATGACGGAACTCACCGAGACAGACCAGAGCTTCAAAATGGATCCGTCATTCGATGCGGAGACCTATTTCCATGACTATTTCGGGGTCATCCCCGACCAGACAGTCAAGGCGGAACGCATCGTGCTACGCGCCTATTCGCCTATGGACAACTACTTGCGCACCCTTCCCCTACACCACTCCCAAAAAGAAATCGCCACAGAAAAACAAAACGCTCTTTTTGAATATCATGTGGCACCAACACACGATTTCATCCAAGCCATCCTTAAAGAAGGCCACGAATTGGAGGTCATCGAACCCAAATCTTTACGCAAAAAGATTCACGACGAATTGTTGAATACCCTTAAACGATATAAATAAACCAAATAATCGCCCCATGTCCCCCTACAATCCTGACATCCACCACCGCCGTTCCATTCGCCTGCAGGGTTACGATTATGCCTCGGAAGGATTGTATTTCGTTACCATCTGCACACAAAACCGCGAATGCCTGTTCGGCGAAATCAAAAATAATGAAATGGTTTTGAACGACGCCGGACGCATGGTAGAAAAATGGTATAACAAAACACAAGAAAAATTCCCCGACATCATTTGCCATGAAATGATCATCATGCCCAACCATTTCCATTGCATTTGGGAAAACGTGGGATTGCATGGCGCGTCGGCCGTAGGGGCGGACCCATGTGTCCGCCCTCTTTCCAACAATATGCAATCTAACCCGTGTGTGCGCCCTCCCAAACAAAACATTGAACCTTCAACAAACATTGTTATCGAGGATAACGATGGGATAAAGGACACACACGCGGGTAATGACGAACACGATATTATTGAGGGCGCACACATGGGTGCGCCCATACAAAACCCCACATTGAATGAATCGGATTTGGGTGAACACACAGGTTCACCATTGTCGATGGTGGTGCGGTGGTTCAAAACCATGTCCACCAACGAATACATCCGTGGGGTGAACGAATTGGGATGGACACCATTCGACCGGAAATTGTGGCAACGCAACTATTACGAACACATCATCCGCGACGATACGTCATTGCAAAACATCGCATATTACATCACCAATAACGCCGCACATTGGCAGGAAGACGATTTTTACCAACCGCCAAAAATGATTTGACGTTTTCCATGTTTTACAATTCCGTTTTTCCATATATTTGCACGTTTTTAAAACGTCCATGGCCGAAACGCCAACCATAGTGCCCCGCAGCAAAGCCCCTATCCTACTGATCTCCATCGGGATCGTAGCGGTCGGGCTCTTGCTCTTCGTGATGAACCTGTGCTTTGGCTCGGTGTCAATACCTTTCGAGGAGTTCACCAAGGCGTTGTTTCATGGCGACACATCCACCTACCGCGCCATCATCCTCGACTACCGTCTGCCGCAGGCCATCACCGCGCTGCTGGCGGGCATTGGGCTCTCTGTGGCAGGTCTGTTGATGCAGACCTTGTTCCGCAATCCTTTGGCCGACCCTTCCCTGTTGGGCATCAGCAGCGGCTCGAGCCTCGGCGTGGCACTGGTCGTCTTGTTGGGCACGGCAACGGGGCTGTCGGTCAGTACATTGTCGTTGTGGTCGACCTTTGGCGTGGCGATGGCGGCCTTCATAGGCGCCTTCGTGGTGCTGCTGCTCATCCTCGCCCTGAGTTCAAGGCTTCGTAGCATGGTCAGCCTCGTGCTGGTAGGCATCATGATCGCCTACATCGCGGGATCGGTCACCGACATCCTGAAGTTCTTCAGCCAGAAAGAAGGGCTGCATTCCTTCGTCATCTGGGGCATGGGCAGCTTCTCCAACGTGGGCAAAGCCCAACTGCCTTTCTTCGCCGCCACTATATTAATAGGTGTCGTCGCAGCCTTCCTGCTCTTCAAGACCTTGAACCTCTTGCTCTTGGGCGAGCGTTATGCCGAGAACCTCGGCGTCAACATCAAGCGGAGCAGCATGCTCATCATCCTGGTATCGGGTTTCCTGACGGCCGTCATCACGGCTTTCTGCGGCCCTATCGCCTTCCTGGGCTTGGCCGTGCCGCACATCGCTCGCTTCCTCTTCAAGAGCAGCGACCACAAGCTGCTCATCCCAGCCACGGCCTTCATCGGCATGGATCTGGCCTTGTTCTGCAACCTCATCGCACGTCTACCCTCGTTCGAAGGCAACCTGCCCATCAACTCGGTCACGGCGCTCATCGGCGCGCCCATCGTGCTGTGGGTCATCTTCCACCGTCAAAAAGTCCTAAGATGAACGAGGTGTTGCACACATATAACCTGTTGATCGGCTACAAAGGCCAGCCGCTGATCCCCGAGGTCAACGTCAGCCTTTGCGAAGGCGACATCGTGGCTTTGGCAGGTCCCAACGGCTCGGGCAAGACGACGTTGTTCAAGACCCTCTCGGCGAGCATCAAGCCCATCGGCGGCGAGGTCAAGCTTTTTGGCAAGGACTTGCGTGACTACTCCCCCACCGAACGCAGCTCGCTCTTCAGCCTTGTGCTGACCGAGAAACCTGACGACCTCTTCCTGAAGGTTATCGACATCGTGGCAGCCGGGCGCTACCCGCATCTCGGTCTCCTCGCCCGACTGAAAGCCGAAGACGAGCAGATCATCTACGACAGCCTGCAGACCGTCGGCATCGGCCACCTCACCAACCGCAATTTCGTTTCGTTAAGCGATGGCGAAAAACAAAAAGTAATGATTGCCAAGGCTTTGGTACAGGACACACCCATCATCTTCATGGACGAGCCCGCCGCCTTCCTTGACTATCCGAGCAAAATCGAGTTGGTCAACATCATGCACAAACTCTCGCGCGAGCAGCACAAGACCATCCTTTTCAGCAGCCACGACCTTGATCTACTCCTCCGCCACTCCGACCAACTTTGGGTCATGGCGCCGCACCAACCCCTGCGACAGGGAACGCCAAAAGAACTTGTCGAACAAGGGATTATCGATGATTATTTCAAGCCGATTGTAGCCAAAGAAGAATTCTATTGGATGAGATGAAAGACAACGAACAAAGAATAACTTCCACATTCCCCATGAGTCCAGTGATTCTTGTGGTCACAGTGCTTGTCAATGCGCTGTTTGTGTCAATGGTTATCAGTGCTTTCCGCTCTTCGATTTTGGCGATAGAAATCCTATCATTAGTCATACTTATAAGCCCGGCACTTTTCGCCCCTTTGCGTCTGATAGTCGATGAAAAAAGCCTAAGGATTTGGCGACCCATCGGCAAAGTGGAGATCCAACTTGAAGACATCAAATCGTGCAACATCATTGAAGACAATCGCGGATTCTTCGACAAAACCATCCGCACTTGCGGCAGCGGCGGCCTTTACGGTTGCCTCGGCCATTTCAGACATAGCGTTTACGGCAAAATGCGATTGTTCGTCACCCATCTAAAACAATGCTTTATGATCCGAATGAAAGACGGACGCATTTTTGTCGTCAGTTCGCCGAAACGGAAAGAAATAATGGAGTTTATAAATGGCAAAATACATGTTTAGATTGTGTCGTTGTCACCTCAAATGTAAAGCATTTCAGCCATATTCCAAGCTTTCATATTGAGGACTGGGCTGAAAAACTAAATAATTGACTATAATTTTTAATCTGATATTTGTTGCTTTTTTGTATTTTTGCGCCTTAGTTTTTATAGAAATTTTCTACTAAAATGCAGAATATCAGAAATATAGCGATTATCGCCCACGTTGACCACGGTAAGACCACCCTCGTGGACCGTATCCTGTACCAATCCCAACTGTTCAAGGAATCGGACGAGGCGCCCGGCCAGCTCATTCTGGACAACAACGACCTGGAACGCGAACGTGGCATCACCATCCTTTCGAAGAACGTCTCGGTGCGTTACAAGGACGTGAAGATCAACATCATCGACACTCCTGGTCACGCCGACTTCGGCGGCGAGGTGGAGCGTGTGCTCAACATGGCCGACGGCGTGCTGTTGCTCGTCGATGCCTTCGAGGGCCCCATGCCACAGACCCGTTTCGTGCTGCAAAAGGCCATCGAACTCGGCCTGAAGCCTATCGTGGTCATCAACAAGGTGGACAAGCCCAACTGCCGTCCCGATGAGGTGCAAGAGGCCGTCTTCGACCTGATGTTCAACCTCGGCGCGACCGAAGAACAGCTTGACTTCCCCACCGTCTATGGTTCGTCGAAGCAAGGTTGGATGTCGGACCATTGGGAGAACGTCACCGACAACGTTTCTTACCTCTTGGACGTCATCATCGACACCATCCCGCCCGCGAAGTTCGAGGAAGGCACGCCGCAGATGCTGATTACCTCGTTGGACTACAGCTCCTACGTGGGACGTATCGCCGTGGGCCGTCTGAAACGCGGCATACTGCAAGCTGGCATGAACGTCTCGTTGGTGAAACGCGACGGCTCCGTCACCCGCAGCACCATCAAGGAACTCTACACCTTTGAAGGTCTGGGCAAGGAACGCACCAAGAAGCCTGTCGAGGCTGGCGACATCATCGCATTGATGGGCATCGACGACTTTGAGATCGGCGACACCGTGGCCGACTACGAGAACCCCGAGCCGCTGCCGCCCATCCACGTGGACGAACCTACGATGAGCATGTTGTTCACCATCAACAACTCGCCGTTCTTCGGCAAGGAAGGCAAATACGTCACCTCGCGTCACCTGCGCGAACGCCTCTACAAGGAAACCGAGAAGAACCTCGCCTTGAAGGTGGAAGACACCGATTCGCCTGATTCACTGATGGTTTATGGTCGTGGTATCCTGCACCTCAGCATCCTCGTGGAGACCATGCGCCGTGAAGGCTACGAATTCCAACTCGGTCAACCCAAGGTCATCGTGAAATACATCGACGACGTGAAATGCGAGCCTATCGAAGCTTTGACCGTTTTGGTGCCAGAAGACTTTGCAGGCCGCGTGATCGAGCAAGTCAGCAGCCGCAAGGGTGAGATGACCCAGATGGAGCCCAAAGGCGACCGTATGTGCCTCGATTTCGACATCCCTTCGCGCGGTCTCATCGGCTTGAGGAATGTGCTTTTGACCGTCACCGAGGGTGAGGCCATCGTCTCACACCGCTTCAAGGACTACGAGCCTTGGAAGGGCGAAATGCCGCAACGCAACACTGGTGCCTTGATCTCGATGGAGACAGGCCAAGCCATCCCCTACGCCATCTGGAAGTTGCAGGACCGTGGCACCTTCTTCGTCAACCCGAATGAAGACGTCTATGCCGGCGAGGTCATCGGCGAGAACACTCGTAGCAACGACATCGTCATCAACGTCTGCAAGACCAAGCACCTCACTAACGTGAGAGCCTCGGGCAGCGACGAAGCCATCCGCCTCATCCCGCCCGTGCGTTTCTCGTTGGAGGAATACATGGAGTACATTCGCGACGATGAGTATCTTGAGGTTACGCCCAAGAGCCTGCGCCTACGCAAGATCATCCTCGACGAGCTGGAGCGCAAACGCGCCTCGCGCCGTGGTGAGGAATAAAAACGCTGAAAATATTTTTCCAAAAAGTCGGGCCATGTGTCCGACTTTTTTTGTATTATTGCAAACTTGTAAACGAGCGGAATTATCCATCCCAAGTTACTTTTAATAAATTGATTTAACAATCTGATAATCAAAATATTACTAATATGTCAAGAATTAAAAGAACCCTTATCATCCTCTTTGTCACGATGGGCTTGGCCTCGTGCGACTTAATGAACCAGGTGGCCCAAATGGCCAATTTTGCCAACTGCACCTTTGATTTCCAGAGTGTCAACCAGATTGAGATGCTTGGCGTCAACTTGAGCAGGGGCATGGACAAGAGCGACCTCAACGTGAGCCAGCTGCTGACGCTCAGCAACGCCATCCTCAACAGGTCGTTGCCCGTTACGTTCAATGTGAACGTCAACGTCTCCAACCCCAATTCCATCGCTGCCTCCATGGCCAAGATGGACTACATCATCAGCCTCAACGGCAAGGACGTGGTCAGTACGACCTTGAACCAAGCCGTCAGGGTGGAAGGCAATTCGAGCAGTGTCGTGACCATCCCCATCACCACCGACCTGTTCCAGCTGTTCAGCGGCGAGTCGGCAGACGCCATCGTCAACCTAGCTTTCAAACTGGCCGGTGCCAGCAGCAACCCCGTCAACGTCGGTCTCAAGGTGAAGCCATACATTTCCATCGGAAACACACAAATCGTCTACCCCGACTATATCACAATGAACAAAGTCCTGAACTAACCCCCTCTTCACAAGGAAATGGCGGAATACAGAGAAAGGCATTTCAGCATCGATCCTGACAAGGGGAAAAAGATGGACGGCTGTCCCTACTCGACCTACGAGGACGGACGCGACGTGAAGGACTACATCATTCCTCCCAAGGGTTATATCTTCAAGGGCTTCAGGTTCGACCCCGACGCCCGCAACCAAATCTACGACGGCAAGCTCATCGCAGAGTACGAGAAAGAGACCTTCAACGAACGTTTCAGGTCTAACCTGTGGAAGTTCATGCTTGCCTTGTTCATCATCGCTGTCATCACGGTCATCGCCATACTGGTGGCCAACGTGTTCAACGAGCCTAAACACAGGCCCGAGCCGCAACCCGTTGTC